>OCVV011347143.1_pt1 | contig 21244 bp, 14 predicted proteins | sample 1539721 | NCBI WGS metagenome assembly OCVV01 (sample SAMN02144230, study PRJEB22623) | gut metagenome | biome: sheep rumen | host: Ovis aries | place: New Zealand
AAGCATCAGGATGACCGCCCAGGTTACCATCGCGCTGGAGTCACCGGTGCGTACTGCTCCGAGAACCTGGCCCTGCGGATTTCTCACAGCTCCGAGAACGCCGCGGCCTGCATCTTCTGCAGCATCACGGGTTGCACCGAGAACTTCACCCGGAGTAGTAGGCGGATTGTTGGAAGTCTCCGGACGGGAACGCCGTCCGCCGCCGCCCGAGCCGTTACCGCCGCCACTGGGAGTTCCGCCGCCCGACTCAGTATAAGTATTGGTGAACAGTGCCTCGCCGTTTACAGAGTGATCATACTCGGAATTGATTTCCAGTCGCTTGGATTCAGCGTTCTCTGTTATCGTAACGGTCTTAATGTACTTCTGTGTATCAAAAGTCCAGTTGTCTTTTGCGGCATGTACTTCAGAAATCTCGTACTTATACACACCAGGCGTATTATAGAACATCCACCCAAACTCTACCGGACCTTCGCCATCAGTGACAACCTTTTCGCCACTTTCACCGCCCTTGGGCATGCGTACGGGACTTCCGTCTATCTGTTTCATATGGAAATCGAATTCTTCCGTAGAATTCTGCACGCCTTCGATCTTTTTACGGACCGGCGGGTCATCAGCGCAGACACCAAATACGATTTCTCCAACTTTTTTGCTGGGGTCATCTTTTACTTTTGATGCAGTAATGTCCGTTACGAACCCGCCTTCCGATGTGAGGTTATTCTTTACATAGGCGGTAATATAGTAGGTATCTTTGAAGCTCGCTGAATCACCAAATGTACTGGTTGCTACTGCATCAATCGATAATTCGGCATTATACACACCAACACCGGGGAAGGTTAACTTAAGGATGCCATTGACAGAACCATCACTGGTATTCTCAAGTGTGGCAGATGCCTGAACGTCGCCTGTTACCGTATAGGTTCCGTTCAATTTCGGGGTCGGAGCAGTTGCTGCCTTTGAAATCCTGAAATACTGCTCGATAGGCAGTTCTACGACAGTTCCTTTTTCGGCGGCACTTTCTTTGACGTTCTTTACGGTTGTCGTTTCGGCGTAAGCTGCCATGTTTCCTAAAAGTGTCGAACCGATAAGAGCTGCGGTTAAGAATGCCGCTTTCATGCGATTCCGCAATGTTCTATTTCTCATCGTTGCCTCCCTCGTCCGTTAAATCTAAAACTTGGATTTCTTCTATTTCTTCCGGAACCGCTGATGTTTCAGCTGCCGGTTTTGTTCGATGTAACAGTTTGAAGATCCCTGCTCCGACAAGCCCAATCGTCAGTACGACAAAAGCTCCGAAAACATAGATCCACCAGGCGGGCAGTGTCTTCAGGAAGGGAAGATTCGTTCCCTGCACGATGCGTTCCACCACAGCCTTTTCTTCTTTGGGAAATGGGTCCGCAAATGTCTCATCGCAGATTTTTCCCATCAGGAGATATCTCGCATTCGACGCGCCCGATGCGCAGGTGTTCAGAAGAACGATATGATCCTCCGGCGTCACCCCGATATCTCTCGTAAAATGTGCCTGTTCTTCCAGGTAGTCCAGATATTCCTGCCTTCTGGAATCCTCGACCTTCGGATTGTAAAGTTTCGAATTATAGGCATCGCCGTCGATGATGGCGAAGAACTGCAATCCGTGGTTTTTACCCCCGTAATAGATGTTCCCATACTCATGGGAATCGAAAAATGCTTTTTCCCGGAACAAATCCAGGTCTCCGAACATCTCATGCTTTTCCATGTGATGTCCGTGAATGATGGTATTGAAGTCGGAGAAGTCCGGCTCATTCGCCGAATCCAGGAAGATACTTCCGCTCAGCGAGAACTTCTTCTCCACACTGGTATTGATGTAGCTATCGTTGGTTTCTCCCTGTACCAGCGGATAATCGATGCCTGTCCCGTAGACGGTGATCCATCCCAGAACATCCGGATTGATGGCTACCAGTTCCTGGAACGTAGGAGAGTCATCTACATCCGATTCCGGCTTGTAGGTTTCATAAACCGTCGTATCCGCCCCGCTGAAGATTCGCTGCGCATCATAGATAGACCAGGATGCGTACAGGAACATCAGCAGGAAGAAGGTAATCACCGACAGGGTTACCAGTTCACTGATAATTCTTATGAGCCCCCTTGCCAGCCGGGCTGGCAAGGGTTCCCGATAAGTGGTATTCATTTGTCCTGTATTAAGTGTGCTTACAGAATTCATGAAGACTCTTTCTGTTAAGGTCTGTTCCGGCAGAATGCCAGGCATCTAGCCGGGACAGATTGGTTTGATTTAATTAGCGAACACGTCTCTTAGCTGCAACGTAGAGAGCGATTGCTGCGCCAACTACTGCGAACATAGCGATGAAGGGAGCGATGTTCAGGGCAAGACCGGTAACGGTAATATTCTCAAAAATATTTACATAATCAACGGTAGTTGTTTCAGCCTTAAGAGTTTCGGTGAATGTTTTATCATCCTTCTTAGCACCATTAATATCACATTCAATGAAATTTGTCCCATAGTCATCTGTGTTAGATGTTTCAAGAACAGTAAAACTTACACCCTGCGGGAGGTTCTTAAACTCTTTTTCGACTTTCTCGCCCGTCGATGCAATCTCAAACGTAACTGCATTTTCCCCATCTTTTGTTAACGAACTATCGGCTTCAACCAGCGCATTTACAATGTCAGCGGCCTTTGATACATTATTATTAGTGAATGACAGCTTAAATTTATAAGTGTTTGTCTTTGACCACTCAGGTCTTGTGACTGCCTTAGAAACAACGAGAGACTTTCCGTCTTCACCAGCTTTCGGCTCATAGGTATTTGTGAATTCAGCGGCTGCAGCCTTAGCCTCTGTTACATCATTTCCTTCTGCATCCTTTATTTTTTTAATTGTGCAGTACGGAGCTTTGTTATATTCTTTGTAAACAATGAACTCGTAAGTTGTCTTATCATCATAAATAATATCTGTATTCTTACCTTTTTCCTCTTTTATTGTATAAACGTATTTACCAGGCTGGGAGAATGTTTCGGTTAAATCGCCAAGTGAAGCTTTAGCTTCAAGAGGCTTATCTGCCTCAACTGTTTCTGTTCCTTTAAAGGCAATGGTTACAGGATCTATCACTGGAGCATTTTTATCTTCAGATTCAAAAACGAACTTAAAAGGATCCTTCGGAACAGTCACACCTGTATTTATGTTTAATTTCTTAGTAATTATCTCTTCAGTAAGAGCGGGTGTTGGAAAATCATAAGTGTTTTCAGTGGCGGAAGCTGATTCATCCATAGTCGGGTCAGCCATTACACTGCCAGCCATCGAGAGTGTCATAACTCCTGCCAGTGCGAGTGCTATTAATCTTTTATATTTCATTATTCAATCCTCCTTGTGAAATGGGTAGTATTGATTTCTCATTCCATTCCCCTCCGGACCGGAATGAGTGGAATCCTAATCTACAGGTTTCTCCGTCGTATCAGGGTCATCAGTTTCCCATTGGTTGCGCTGATCTTTACAGCACCATACATTCTGCTGTCAACGGCCTTCGGCCGGTTGTCACCAAGGACGAACACCTCGTCCTGTGCAAGTGTAATTGGAAATGTTATGCCGTCCACGTAGGGTTCTGTCCTGGTATAAATATCACTCTCTATCTGCGAATAGCCGTTGATCACCAGCCCCCTTTCATCCATGTCCACGGTGTCGCCGGGAAGGGCAACTACTCGTCGGATCTGTGTTTCGCCGTCAATATTGACGATAACCACATCATCTTTTGAGTATCTTTTATCTAGGCGGTAGTAAATTGCCAAATCGCCTTCCTTGACTGCCGGGTCCATGGTTTCATCCTGTACCTGGGTGATTCCAAACATAAATGTGAAGAACAGCACCAGGAACATTCCTATCATCAGAACCTTCAGGAAAAGGAAGAGTAAATCGCTGAGAACCGAAGGCTGTGCTTTATTCGGTTGTGCAACGGCCGGCTTCACGGCAACTTCTGTGGCTTTTGCTTTCTGCTTCATTTACTCTTCCTTATCTGTCGGTTTCTTAATAGTACGAATTCATTTGCCCGTTAACTTCTTTATCTCCTGGAAGCATATTTCCGCTTCAGGGAGAATCCGAGTACGCACATCATTGCGAAGGCGAACAGGGAGAGCAGGGCGGTCTTAGCTGCGGTAGTGTCAAGGTCGAGACCGGTCTTAGAAATGTCGGGAGCCTTGTTTGTCACTATGATTTCAGTGTCTTTTTCAAGTTTAATCGTGCCCTTGTCATAATCTTGCTCGGGCCCACCATCGACTTTCTTCTTATAAATTCGATCGCTCTCAGAATAGCCCGCATAATCACCTGTTTCTTCTGCAGAAGACAATACCGTATTTGCAGGAACGTAAATTGTAATAGAGTCTTCCTTGTTTTCCATAGTCGGCTTCAGTGTCACAGTAACTTTGCCGTCTTCATCTGGATGTGTATATTTTGGCTTTTTCTCTTCATCGACACCATCCGGAATCAGAATCTCGTCCATATTACTGCCTGCGGCAAAAATAAGCTCTACCGTGAAACCATCTTCCGGCAAGTCAGTAAACTCTATGCTACCACCAAGCTTCTTAGTGATTGTGAGTTCGGTCAGTTTCTGCCAAACAGCTACCATTCCATGGTAATCAAGTTTCTCATCAGCGGCGATCTGAGTGACCTCTGTTCCTGCATCAACTCCACTCTCTGCAACTGCTGTATAGAATTTCCCATTCTCATATTTCAGCCACAAAGCGTCCGGGCCAAGATTCAACGCCAGAGCAGTGGGCGATTCGCCGCTTATCGTCTTAACTTCTCCCTCTTCAGAAGACTCCTCAACAAGTCTTGCCCATCCAAGGAACTGGTATCCAGTATACGTGAATGTATCTGCCGCCATAATGTCAACTGCTTCATTTATCTGCAGGTCATTATTTGATACTGTTTTACCTGTTCCGTTATTAGCGTACCAGTTAATATGCGTAGGAGTCTGTTTACCGACCGGTCCATATTCTGCTCTGAGACGAACAGTATATTTCTTCTTAACTGTCTCTGTCTGTTCTTCTTCTGGCAAATCTTCAACTTTTGCATAAGATTTACGCACAACAAACGTATCGCCGGGATAGACCACTTCTTCAGTATCAACATATTCGCCAGACTTGTATTCCTGTACAACCCAATGTAAGAATTGTTCTTTCTCAGAAGTTGCTACGGATGCTGCTGCTGCAGTTGCTTCAGCTAAATCCAGGTAGTCCAAGGGATCCTTATAAATCACTTCTTCTCCCTCAAAGTGACCCTTTCCATCTACTGCATCATATTCAACAACTATTCCTTTCGCACCATCTAGTACAGAGCGCCACTTTGCATACAGGTCTAACTTTCTTGTAATCCAGAAACGATTATTAACAGCATCTTTATTTACGTTTTCTGTTGGTTTGCCATACTTATCCAATTCCGTTGACTGTGTCTGGTCATATTTAGTTGTCACAGTTTCATCATTTAAAACATAAGCATCGAAATTAAACGGACTTGTACAATCTTCATCTGTAAACCAGCCGATCAAATCATGCTCTAACCATTCACCGTCGATCATATTTCCTTCAGCAACTTTTTCGCCATAATCAACACGGAATGATGTTTCCTGATTTTCATCTCCCCACCTAAAGTCTTCTGTTGAAGGCACATTCGGATGTAAGAATACTCTATACTGTTTCTGCACCCACTTCGCATAAACAGTCACGCCACCCAAAGGCATAGTATCAAACTTATACGGCACGGTGCAGGACTTATCTGAATACCATCCTTCAAAAGTAAATCCTGTATATTCGGGTTTATAATTGCCTAATTCGGTTATATCTGCCTCATATGCAATTTCTTTGCTTGTATCCAGCTGTCCCCGATCATCGATCTCCAACTCGGAAGGAACTTCCTTGCCAGATTCATCTTTTATGTACTCTACATATACTCCATCCATGTAGTTGACAGTATACTTTTTGCGATTATAGTAAAAATCAACATTCATGGTGCCGGAGCCATGGTGTTCTATCACTCCATCACTAAATTCAGGATCGGATCCGGCTCGATCAAAACCGGTAAGTTCCATGAAGTCTTCATCATATGTCAAAAGGAAACTTGAAGGGTATGCAACAATCGTATTGGCCAACTCATAGTCATTATAGTTTGTGCTGAGATTTGTTGGCTGCAGCCAATACCTCATCCTATAAGCGTGACCATCAGTCCCTTTATGAAACGTTATATTCTCGGCTGGCATGACGTCAGCAACTATAATGTAGAGGCTTCCAAATGTTTTTGAATTCTGTGACTGCCAACTAGAGTTTTCATACCCCGCAATCGGGAACTGGTCTATTATGTTAGTACCATACTTAGCTTTAATTTCTTTAACCGTTTCCCAACGAGTAAAGATCACTCCTTTATTGACCTGGAAAGTTAAAGTATACTCTGTCCTCTTGTAATAAACATTTACTACCGTAGTTCCTTCCGGAGCGATTTCCACATTCTGGTCGAAGTGATCTAAATGGAAACCATCATATTTTTTGCTCACGTTATTAACAATAGCATAAGCATCATCCCCGGTACCGGATTGTCTTACTGTATTGACAATTGTCTTGGGCGTTCCTGTAAGAGTTATCGTATCGCCATTACTGTAGTCATATCCTGTTCCGGATACATTCTCTTTCCAAATTATTACTTTGTATTGAGCACTAGGATTCATAGTCCAGTTGGCATATACAGGAATGCTCTTCTCTAATTCCTTGCCAAACTCAAACTTCGTTGTGCAAGCTTTATCCTCATACCAACCTTCAAATACATATCCATCACGCGTGGGAACCTTGCTAGGAGCTACAGTTGTCTTTCCTGTTTCCACGAACAGAGGCGGTGTGTACGAAGCATTAGTGCCGTTTTCGACAAAACTCAGCCAATGTCCTTTCGGTGCTTTTGCTGTAAATACGACATTACCTGTAAGAGTTACTTCTGTTCCGTTTGCAATCGGAGGGGTCGCATCAATGTTTCCTGCTGTTGCCTCTTCAACATTCCATCCTTGGAACTCCTGATCAATAGTCTTCGGTGTGTATGGCACATTAACCTTGTAAGAAGTTGACGGAAGTGTTCCCTCTTCCGGTCTAAAAATTAGTGCCTCGCCATGGATGGTAGCCCCATCTTCATCTTTGAATGAAACAGAGAACGTATTGAAAATCATGGCATAGAAATTTGCCTCTTCATTATTCCCTGTAATCGTCTGTTCTGAAACCCACGAACGAATGTCTTCAATCGTTAATGCATTTTCAACATCCTCTATGTCGTAGTTCTCATTGGTTGTCCATCCCTTAAAAAGCTGATTGTGCGCAATAGTGCCCACGCCCGGGTCATAAAGAATAGTCTCTAAATCTGTATCAGAATCGCCATTCTTTACATACATGGATGCAACTACAGAAGATCCGTTATAGAAATTAATCTTCATGCGTGCGTTATTGCCGCTGTAGTCACTATCTGTCACAATTCTCGCCCCTCAATCGAATTATGCTCGAATATTTAGCTTTCGATTTCATGCAATGATTATATTTAACATGACATTAATTGTTTAATGATCACTACCTGTTTTTATGAATTTATTTATTAATTTTCTGCCTTCTCTCTTCTTGAAACACAACTTTGACCATCTTAAAATCCCTGTAATAATGCATCTTTCTACACGAAAAAGCCTGCCGGCACACTAATTATGACGACAGGCCATTTTGCTTTCGGTAGAATAAAAATAACGCCGAGCCTTCTGGACCGGCAAAAAGCTGGAAATATTTCAACGCTTGCATTTTCCACCGGAATCGTTTACTATACTCATGTAGTTAGCAGTAGCTAACCACATGATATGAACCTCCCTTCACCCATGACAAAAGGAAAGGACAACCTCATGAACAAACGACTCTGGGATCTTTACGCGCCGATTTACGAGCGGGCGATGCGCTCGGATGAGAGGATATATGAATATATGTACCGCCGCATTCCGCAGGTGGTGCGCGGGATGGAGGTGCTGGAGATTGCCGCCGGGCCCGGCCTTCTGGCGAGACATATCGCGCCTGCGGCGAAATCGGTGACGGCGACAGACTATTCGGAGGGCATGATTGCCCAGGCAAGGAAGGACCCCTGCCCGGAGAATCTGCATTTTGAGGCGGCGGATGCCATGGCTTTGCCGTATCCGGACGGGTCTTTTGACGCGGTTATCATCGCCAATGCCCTGCATATCCTGCCGGAGCCGGAGAAGGCGCTTTCGGAGATTCGGCGGGTGCTCCGGGCGGACGGGATTCTCATTGCACCGAATTTTGTGGAACACCGGGGCAGCTTCATGAGCCGCCTGTGGTCCGGGATTCTGCAGCTGGCCGGTGTGCGTTTTGCGCACCAGTGGAGTGCCGCAGAATATATCACATTCCTGGAGAAGCAGGGGTGGAAGGTGACGTATAAGAGGAAGCTCAAGGCGCGCATCGCCATGGTCTATGCCGAGTGTGAAGACAGCGGAGAATGTCCGTGAGCGAGTGCATTTCCCAGGGAAATGTATTCGCCCGGAGAATACGTTGATATACGACGACAGCAGCAGAATACAGGAGGCACAGTATGGCACTGCAATTTGGCGATGTACAGGAAACCGCACTGATTACGCTGGCGATCCGGGCCAGTGAGACTGCCCGGGAAAAGCCGCGCATTGTAGACATGAAAGCGAAGGAGATTATCGATTCTCTCGGCGTGGATGTGAGCAAGTTTGACCCGTTTCTGTCCCACGAGGGCGTGGTGGCGCGTACGATTCTCTTCCGGAACACTCTGAAGGACCTGCTCCGGCAGTACCCGGACGCCGTCTGCATCAACCTGGGATGCGGATTTGACGATAAGTTTTCCCAGGTGGACAATGGCACCCTGCAGTGGTTTGATGTGGACCTGCCGGACCAGATCGAGGTGCGGAGAAAGGTGTTCTCCGACCGGGACCGATGCACCATGGTGGCGGGGAATGCCCTGGAGGGCACCTGGACAAAGCAGCTGCCGAGGGCGGAGATGAACATCATCGTGATGGAAGGCGTGCTGGAGTATTTTTCCAGGGAACAGGTGAAAACCTGTCTGAACATGCTCTGCGACAGCTTCCCCCACGGGTATCTCCTGGCGGAGCTTCACTCCAAATTCCTGGAAAAGCACGGCACGAAGCACCACGATGCCGTCAAACACACCAACGCCAGCTTCGGCTGGGGCACCGATTCCGGCCTGGAATACCTGGAACTGGAGCCGCGGATGAGGCTGGTATCCGAGACCAGCTACAATGACGAGATGAAGAAATACAGCCTGCGGGGGAAGCTCTTTGCCATCGTTGCAAAGAACATGAACAACCGTCTGGCGGTGTTTCGCTGGTGAGAGCTGACAGAAGAAGGAGACGCCCGAAGCTGTCTGGGACGGAAAAGCAGGTACCTACCTGGGCAAATGGATCGAAGATTATGTGTCTGCACTCCGGACTGCCGGTTATGAGCCCTCGCAGGTAACGAAAATCATTCTGACCCATAAGCACAGCGACCATTCCGGCGTGAGGATGATTCCGGCCCACGGAAGACTATTTCGTGCTTGACGAGGGAACCGGAAAGTATATCTGCTCTATCTGCGGTTATGTTTATGACCCGGCAGAGCATGACGGCGTAGCGTTTGAAGATCTTCCCGAGGACTGGAAATGTCCGCGCTGCAAGCAGTCAAAGGATAAATTCGGCAAAGCGTAAGTATATAAGCATATGAATAGTAAAGGGCGCTGAACCGATGGACCAGCGCCCTTAGTCGTGTTCCCTGCGTATTTGACATTATACCGGTAAACCGTTATAATCTGATCAAAGGAAGGTGATCGGCATGACTGTGAAAGAAGCCATGAGAGAAAAGAATATGACGATATACCGGCTGGCGAAGTGCAGCGGAATTCCGTATGCTACCGTGAACGATATCTGCAATGGCAAAGCACAGCTTGAGAAATGCGCGGCGGAGACCGTCTACAGACTTGCCCATGCGCTGGAGATGACCATGGAAGACCTTCTTGCTCCTTATATGGTTAAGCGCAGCAGCTTTGAGAACTTCAAAAGTACAATATGTCACCAGGTCAAAGAACTTGGGGATATGGATTTTATTCTCAGAACCCTGGAGAGTGGAGATATTCGGGTATATTATGAGCGAAGATGGTACCCTGAAAGCCTCTACCTGCTCGCAATGCTGGATTACCTGAGCAGAGAAAATCAGGTACCGGTTTGCTCTGATTATGATGATATACGTAAATGCCGTTTGGAAAAGCCCGTTTATCCGGCTGGCGTACAGGCTCTTTCGCTTGCAGCGAAAGATGATAGTATATTGAAACAGGCAGAAGCAAAAGCCATACCGGAGTTCCTGAGATTTAATATTGTTGAGAATGAGGTGAGAAGTGCCGTCTGAGAAAGGGTTTGAATTCACTAAAGAGAGTATCGACAGCTATTTGAAAAATGTGGCAAAAGAATATCGCAAACTGGTTGGGAAATCAATGCCGGCAGAGTTTATCCTGATTGGTGGGGCTTCGGTGTTGATCAACTATGGGTTTCGAAATATGACGACCGATATCGACGCTGTAATTTATGCGGCCTCTGCAATAAAGGATGCAATACGTCGAGTGGGTGATCGTTTTGAGCTTCCGAATGGCTGGTTAAATGATGATTTCATAACGACAGCTTCATTTTCTCCAAAACTGATAGAGTTCTCGCGATATTATAAGACCTATTATGGGGTACTGTCTGTACGGACTGTTGCTGCGGAATACCTTATTGCAATGAAACTTCGTTCGGGTCGTCAATATAAAAGCGATTTGTCAGATGTATTGGGTATTCTCGCAGAGCACAAGAAAAACGGCAAAGATATAATAATGGAGCAGATTCACAAGGCAGTATGTGATTTGTATTCGGACTGGTCTGCATTGCCGGAGACCTCGAGAAACTTTATTGATAATGTGATGGATAATGGAGATTATGAAGGTATGTATAATGATATCCATCTTGCAGAACAGGAAACAAAATCTCTTATGGTTTACTTTGAAGCGGATTATCCGGGTGTGACGAAGGAAGATAATGTTGATGCAATCATCGATAGATTGCAAAAAAAGTCAAATCGCGCAGAGATTATTGCCAAACTGCGCAAGCACTAGAGTCTAAATAAGCGAAGGGCGCTGATCCGGCTGGATCAGCGCCCTTTGCTATTCATATTCAGTTACTCTGGGAGCGGATATTACGCTCTCTTTTTCTTTCTCACATACATATTACCCCAGCCGACAATGCCGCTCACAGCGAGCATCAGGATGACGGCCCAGGTTATCATCGCACTGGAGTCTCCGGTGCGGACTGCGCCGAGAACCTGCGGGTTTCTCACAGCACCGAGAACGCCGCGGCCCACATCACGGGTTGCGCCGAGGACTTCGCCAGGATCCGTCGGAGGATTGGAAGTCTCCGGACGGGGTCTCCGTCCGCCGCCGCCACTGGGAGTACCACCACCGCCGGGAGTCGGATCTGTCTCAGGCGTTGTCTCCGGAACCAGCTTGTTGGTGAAGCTGAACTCTGCCAGCTCGATAACGCCCTGCTTCTTGGTGGTCACCGTGCGGGTGGCTACATATTTGTGGGCATTGTCATCCCGGGTGATCTCCATCTTCAGATTGTAGATCTCATCATCCACGGTGTATCCGTCAGATGCACTGACCTCGCTGATCTGGTATTCCCAGGTGCCGGTCTCAAAGTACTTGATGACGCCAAACTCGGTGATGGTTCCCTTGCTGTCCTCGTAAAGGGGGCCGAAATCGCCTTCCCGGAGGTACTTTGTGGAACCGGTCAGAGTCAGGTCCTTGGAACCGCCGACCTTGTTATCCGGCATCGGAGCAGTAGCTGCGTTATTGCCGATGGCTTCCATGCGGAAGACGAAGGTTCCGACGGTGTCTTCTACCACATTGCCATTGGCATCCACGACCTTCTTCAGGACCGGCGGATCGATAATGCAAGGCTCGTAGACAGAGTTGATGAACTTGAACTCCTCTGCCTTGGTCTCGCCGGTTGCATCGGTCAGCACGGCGTAGAGGGTATCGTCATTCTCATTGACGAACACCCGCACCAGGATTTCATACTTTGTCTCGTCGATCCAGCAGATGGTGGTATCGGAGATTTCCTGCTCGAGAGAATAGCGGTAATCGCCGGGCTCATCGAAGCTGATGGCCGGGAAAGACTGCTTTCCGGTACCATTGAAGACGAGCTTCGCTTCATCCTTTGTATTCGCCGGCATCGGCGCATCGTCCACAGGACGAAGGGTAACGGTAAATGTCTCCGCCTTTGGCAGTTCTGCAGCGTCCTTGATTTCTACAGAGACGGGAATCTCGGCGGTGACGGGTTCTGCCGCAAGGGATGTATGTACGCTGCCGAGCAGCAGTAAACCGACGATCGGTATCATCAGTAGTTTTTTCAATTTCATGCCAGATTCCTCCTCTTATGGCTTCTGGTCACCTGACGCATCCTGCAGGTCCCCTTCAGAATAAGGCCGCAGTACGCCGAAAACGATGACTCTGGCGCTTGAACTTGCATCGGAACAGGTCGACAGTCCCAGAATCTTCGGATCTTCCGGAAGAGTGGTCTCCCGGTACTGTACCGCCTGTTTTTTAATAAACTCCATCAGTGGTGTGATATTTCCGGCACTGCCGGTCGGGTCAAAGATAATCGAATCGTGGGCGTCCGCGGAGATAGCCGCGAACAAATCCACTTCATAAGCCGTGTGTTCCAGAATCAGGGTTCCGGTGGGATGGGACTGGAAAAATTTTTCCTCCAGGAAATGGTCCAGTCCGCCGAACATGGCGTTGGCATCCATGTGATGCCCATAAATCAGGGAATAGCTGTCGGTAAAGTCCCCCCTATTCCGCTCGTCCAGGAAGAGCGAACCCGACAGAGAAAAATTGCCGAACACGTCTTTGTTCAGATACTCGGAATTGTCCTTTCCCTGTACGATGGGATAGTCAATTCCCGCGCCCTCCACGGTGAGCCAGGCCCGGACATCCCGGTTTACGCCCAGGATTTCCGCAAAGGTCAGGCCTCCGCCAGAGGCGGAAAGCTGCGGTTTATACTTCAGTAAGCTGCTGTCGGCCCGGGCCCCGTTCAGAATCTGGTAATTGTCCCACATCGCGTAGGAGGCGTAGACAATCACCAGAGACAGAACAAGGTACGTCAGCCACGTGAGAATCCGGTCTGCTCCCCTGGCCGCTTTTGCAGCCAGGGTGAGCGCCGGGGTGCTGGAAGTTGTCTTCATAAGGTTCGTTCAGTTCCTTCACTGAACCTGTGAATGAGGATTAGCGATTCTTCTTTCTCGCTGCGGAAAGCACAAGAGCTGCAGCTGCAAGAGCGATAATCAGGATAAACGGAGCGGAGTCAAGGATAACGCCGGTGGGGATGATGCCTTCGCGCTGGTTCTGGAAGGAGGTCTTTGCTGCCTTGTTATCACCTGCAATCGTTCCGATGGTGCCGTTAGTTGCATCGGTATAATCGGTTACTGCTGCGGGGTTAGACTTGTAGTCTTCGGCATTCTCGGTTACAGTATAAACGGCATTCTGCGGAAGTCCTCTGACTGCGATGGACTGGCCATGCTGGAGATAGAACTTCACGCCGGCGGCAAGTTCTGCACCGGTGACTTCCGTCTTGTTTTCCTTGCCTGCATTTGCAGCGATGGTAGCAGCGTTGGTACCGGAGGTTGCATCTGCGTAACCATCGGTAGTGCTGGCATCATCATCTGCAGCGAGGGAAACGGTATACTTGTCTGTTGCAGTTAATCCGGTTGCCTGTACAGTGATTTCGAAGTATTTATCTCTGGAAGCCTGATTGCCCTTTACTTCTTTCTTTACTGCCAGATCCTTGGATTCATATTCATTGGTGAAGCCGTCGGTCTTGTCCTCGAGTTCGCCGCCAACAGAACCATTGGTGCCGTTCATGGCAACATCACCGACATCTTTGTGAAGGACATAACCGCTCACTTCAAGGGTTCCTTCACCCTCTCCGTTATCAATGACGTAGACGTCAAGAACTCTGTCGGTGTCATCATCATGGATGATGCCTTTTGCTGCATTGTCAGCATTGGCAGTCTCCGTGATGATATAGCGGTAGATACCCGGCTCCGGGAAGGATACGCCGGAGAAATCAATCGTACTCTTAGAGACAGCTGCCTTTTCACCGTCTTCGAATTTCACTTTTTCTCTGTCGGTTCTGTGCAGGTCGCTTCCGGTCGCTTCTGCAGAGGCGTCCTGACCGGAGGTAAATACGGCTTTGGTGATTTTAATTTTATCAGCATCCAGACCGGCAAGAACTTCCATTTTCTTTCCTGCAACATCATAGGTAGCTGCCTGGCCGGCCGCGATGGTGAATTCAAATTCTGCAGCGGGTGTGTTGTCTCCGGCATCGATAATGAGATACTTATTAAATTCTGTTGTTCCACCGGCAACAGGTTCATATGTATAAGCACCAAAACTTACTGCAGAGCTGGCGGCAACGAGTCCGGCAGCTAATGCGGCAGCAACGATTCTTTTTGCGAGTTTATTCATTTTGTTCCTCCTGATTAATTGTCTGTTAGATGTACGTAGGTTTCTTTTTTGAACTTTGGCAGGTCAGATTCCGCGCCTGCGCATTACGGTAATTACTTTACCTTTGATTTCTTTCCTTGAGACATCTCCGTAGTTGCGGCTGTCATAGCCGTTGGTGCGGAAGTCGCTTAAGAGAAAGAAGCTGTCCTGCGACACTTCGTGCGGGTAGGTTACCTGGCCTCCGGAGATTAAGTAGGTCGCGTAGAAGATTTCCTCGCTGGCGGCGTTTCCATTTACCAGTAATTGGCCTTCCGGGGTGATGTCTACCGTTTCACCGCCGACTGCGACAACCCGTCCGATGAATTCCCGGCCGTCTTTTTTTACGGCAAGGACATCTCCGGTCCGGATGTCTCGCTGCATGCGGTAGGAGAAGAGGACATCCCCGTCCCGTATCCGCGGGTACATTGTTTCTCCGCGGGCGATGCTCACTCCGAATACGAAGGTGAATATTGCCCATACGGCTGCGATAACGATGGCCAGATGGAGAAGAAATCCCGCGATGTCACTGATGGGACCGGGGGACTTCTTCTCTGCCGGGACCCGTTCTCTGTGCTTTGTTTTACGTCTGGCTGCAGGTTTTTCTTTTGTGTCTTCCTGTCCTGGTGAAGGAGTCTCCTCCGGATTCATTTCACCCGGTTGCAGGATTGGTGTCTCGTCTGTTTTCTGCATTCCTGCGGCGTCTTCCAATTGATATCACCCCCTTTGTTGTCGTATGTGAGTGATATATTTACCAACGCCTTCTTCGACTGTAAACGAGAGAGCCGGAGAGAAGCAGGAAGCATGCGCCGATGAGCAGCGACCAGAATATCAGGTCTGTGTGGACACCGGTGGGAATGGTGATATTGCGGTTGTTTTCGACAACTACACTGGTTGTGTCGGTTGTTTCCGTTATTGTCGTCTTACCCTGGGCAGGGTCTGTTGTAGGATTGTAGTCGTTAATCGTATAGGTGGTTTTATAGTCGGCAGGAGCATCCGTCTCCGTAACCTTGAAGTATGTGCCGACGGGGATATTGCCAAATTCAGCGCTATCCCTGTGACCCAGGGTTACCGTCCAGGTGCCGTCATGATTGTCCTGCACATTGTCTGAAATGGTAATTCCTGCTTCGGTCAGCCGCGTTGTGGGTACTGCATCCGCATAATCGAACAGCTCGACCTTAAATGTAAAGGTCTTGGCTTTATTGCCCATGAGACCGGAAATAATCTTCTGGACAGTCAGTTTTGTCTTCTTCCGGTCATTGGAAACAACGAGCTGTAATTTGTCTTTCTCGTCCAGCTTTACATGCGCTTCATCGGAGATGCCGGTAATGGTGAACACTCCGTCATTGTAATTGACGGTAAATGTAACTGGTGCGGCAAGCTTGTCGTAATTCGCCGGCGCTGTGACTTCTTCAAGTTTGTAATCGCCGGCTGAGATTGCATTGATGACAAAGCCGCCTTCTTCTGATACCGTGAACTCCTTAACCAGTTTGTCGGCTGAGTCTTCCACACGGTAAAGCTTGAATGTCGCTCCGGGAAGGAAGGTACCCTTCTCACTTATCTTACGGACTGAAATGGGTGTGTTCTTCTGGATGTTATAGATGATGCCGCCAGTGGATGTAATATAATCCAGTTCCGGGTTATCATGCAGTCCCATCGGCGTCTTGTCAGTAACTGCATCAAAGGGTTCAAAATCATCCGGTTTAGCAGTTTCGTTTGCCCTGTAGTGATAGGGCTCGCCGAATGTTGCGTTCCCCTCTGTCGTATCAAATTTGGGAAGGTCCTTGAACACAGCTCTCCAGGCAGTATCTTCACCCGTCTCATCTACGGTTCCGTCTAAAGTAATAGTCTTATAGGGGGTCCAGTCGCTGGTGCCGATGCTTTGATACAGAGTAATCTCTACACTTGTACCCTCGGGTAGGTCGGCAGCCGGCAGGGTTTCCATTCCCCAGGTGCCGTCATCGCTGATGGTTCTTCGACCCCACTGTTTCTGGACAACGAACTCAATTGTTGTTTCAGGTGTATAGGTATTGTCAAATCTGACTTTAGCCTGATTATTGGAGCCACTCAAATCGGCAGTTCGTCCGCTTGCGTGGCTGTATTCACCTGCTTCATAATCCCATTCATGTCCGATAGGTGTCTTTATCTGGTATACGGCATCATTTCCCTGAGAATCTGTACCAATGAAAGTCAGGTTTCCAAAACCATATACATACTCATGGGCATCGTCTGCATAATCGCCAGGCTTAATACGTGCGATATCATCAGGATTGACATCTGCTGTTTTTATTAACTCGGATACATAATATGTATGGTTCGGGAGCGCTTCGTCTACACCGAAAGTAACCGGTATACTGCCCGGAACTACCTCGCCATCCGTAATCTCTATTGACTTGACAAGGATCTTTCCATCTGATCCCATCAGGTAATCGCCGGTATTTGCATCCCACAGGGCAATGTAGATGGTCTGGTCGACAGCTTTTTCGTCAAAGTCCGTATCCAGCGTTTTGTCGATAATAACCAGCTTTTCTACTTCAATGATGTTGCGCTTGTTGGTGATGGTGAGATACGACTTCCACTCAGTAAGCATCATGCGGGAAGTATCAATGGAACTGTCGGAGAGGTTTGCCTTATTTGTGGTGTAGCAAAGCTCGGCAGCAAAGGAGGATGCTTCTGGACTGTATCCATCCGGGGGCGTCTCAGTAAGTGTGTATGTTCCCCACGGAAGTTTTGTAATCGTGACATATCCGTCCGCGTCGGAAACCAGTGAAGATGCGCTGATTCCGGAGGCTGCAGTCTGAGCTACATCGGTACCGGTAGTTGCACTGGTTCCCGTTAATGCAAACTGTACGCCGGGAAGCGGTTTTCCATCCTGATCAACTTTTTTTACTTTGATGTCATACTGCATGCCGCGAACGTAAGGTTTCTGGAAGGTTGCCGTACCGGAATTTGTTCCACTTCCTACTTTGACCGTGTACTGAATGGTCGCGCTTTCATTGACTGGATATGATTCGGGATCTCCTATAGCACTATCCATGTTGTCGGAACAACTATGGAATCCGTCGGATGTCACATTAAGCCTGACCTTATATAGCAGTTCGGCTACATTCATGTGCCATCTTTCCAGGGTTTCTCCGCTGCCTGTCTGTTCCACATCAGGATTTGTTTTCATTACAGGGTTCCACGTGAGTACACCATCCGCATATGTGGGTTTAGATGTATAATCACCATCCACAACTTCAAGGAACTCAATATCTCCTCCCATTGTGGCGCCCATAGTATCTGTTACAGTATTGAGTGAGAACATCTGGGCAATGAACTCCTGAACATGTTCATAAGCTTCTTCGCCCAGTCGGCACTGATTATCCGGTGCACTATCAGCGTCACGGACACCTTTATCTACGCTTCTTCCAAATAAGACATAACCATAAGGTTGTATGTCAAGAAACACAGTTGTGTTATTCTGGTTTTGACTGCTATAGATTGGAAGATTATGAAGTATGATATTACCCATAGGATCGAGAACATTCACATTCGTATACCATTCCCAACCTGCATCGGGATCTCCTGTAAATGTACTCTCGTGACTGGGCATTGATGAAACAATATCACCTACTTTATATTGTCCCTGTCCCCAGTTGTTCTGGGATGCTTTGTAATAAGCTGCATATTGCAGCCATTCCCGAAGTAACTCTTTTGTATCCACAGACAGGTAAACATAAAACTCATTTTCTACACCGGTGGGAATTACATTTTTCTGAACGCGCAGAGAATGATATGTGTCATTACCATAGTTTGTTTTATTTTCACCTTTATTGTCGGTGTATTCTTCTGCAACAATCTGCCACTCGTTTGCGTCATCAAAGGTAAATCCATCCAGAATACTTCCGGAACGGGTGGTGACTCTGGTTCCATTGCTCGTTGTAATTGTGCGGTCATTGCGAATTGTAAATTCGGAGAATCCTTGCACAGTAAAACTGATCTGTTTATTGGCTGCATCAATTTTTACAGAGCTGATAGACTGTTCTTTACCATTCTTATAATGCTTTACGGACTCTGCGTACTCCAGCCACTCCGGCGCCTCGTCATATGTCATAGTTACCTTGAGATTTAATTTGCCGTTGCCCAGTTCTTTATCAGAAACCTCAAGTCCATCACTGTCTGCAAGGTAAATGTGGTACGCTTTCAGGATTGAACCGTCATTGAATTTATTATCTGCATCCTCAACGACAACATGATAATCGGACAGCTTTTTCTTGTTGCCTGTTTCTTTGACGGTAACTGTCATGCCGTTATCACTAAATTCTTCAGCTTCACAGTCAGCGTCAACCAGAGGTTTCTTTGAAGCTAATATTCTTGAAACCAAATCAAATCATGGTCGCGATTCCAAAATAATCATAAATTATATGATTTAAAGCCGATATTTGTGAAAAACTGATAGCATTATAGATATGCAGTATTGCTAAATTATGCAATTAAAACTGCATAGAGGACCTGGGGCGAGATAGTATAACAGAGTTTCCGAATACTTAAAGGAAAAGGCAAATTAAGAAGATGAAATGGAAATTACTTTTAATGAAAGATAATGTAATAAAGAAGATATTTAATGAAGCTAAGATTGGAAGTAATAGTGGATTGGAATTTATGATAGATGATGTGTGAAAATTAAGCGTATAATGATGCACAAATAAGAATCCCCGGCCCAATGCACAGAGCCGGGGAGTACTAAGACTATTTCAGATTTTTCTGCAGTTCCAGCATTTGTTTTTGAAGCGCGGCGATCTGCGCATCTTTTGCAGCAATGATTACTGCCGCCTGTGCTTCGGCCTCTGCACGGCCTTCCATTCGGCCTTCTGCACGGCCTTCCGCCTTTTTGTCTTCTCCGTATTCTCTTACGCCTTTGGCGAGTTCCACAGTTTCCACCTCCTTATCTTCGCTGCGGTTTATCCTAAACCCGGTTGCCAGTCGCAGAATCTCCGCAGCTTCCACACTCATTTCCTGCAGAGTTGTAGATTCTGCCATGGCTGCAAATGTTTCTTTGTCTCCACAGTTTCGGATACTTTTCATCAGTAACGGGAAATCGGTTATAAGGTTTCCGGCAGCGGTTTCTGAGAATTCTGCCGGAGTGATAATGTTAAGCCTGTAGTTTGCGACAAACTTCAGCAGCTTTTCATCCTGCAGCAGTATCATTTCATGAAGACTGCGCGGACCATCCCATTCGGAGGTCCCGAAATATATGACCAGCGTAATGAGAGGCAGCAGGCGATCTTCTCTGCGGAATCCGGACAGGAATTCATCCGAGTTCCTGCGGGCATTCCGGAGCTGGCGTTTTCGTGTCCTGCCCCGTCTGCGATAGGACTGTCGTGCCATGTCCGCCTGACTGCTGTAGTGCAGAGCATCGTAGAGCATGTTGCGAACCGGCATGGCATAATGGATGTGACTCTGATTCTCAATACCGAGAACCATGTAGACAGCATGCTTATCCCGCTTCATGGTCCACATTTTCAGAATGTCACGAAATTTCTGCACGGGGATGTGAGCTCCGTTGCCATAGACAGCAGTCAGCTCAGTGGGATCGACTTCGCGAAGTGCTTCCGGCCGGATGACCGGCTGTCCCTGATGCAGGTAATAATTAAAAGCATCGGCAAACACGTCAGGATTCGTCATATATCTTTTGGTTTCAATGTCGATTTTGCCCATCCGTTTCCTCCTAATATATGTCATTCAGGAGACAGAGCGTCCGCTCAGCTCTCTTGGCATATCTGCGATCATCGATAAATTGGCATAGTGTCTTAATCGCGAAACCGGACAGTATATTCGGAGAGCAGGGACTGACGGAGGGAAAATGTATCTGCCTGCTTTTAGTATAAGGCAGGCGGATTGACGAATCAATCATTGTTTAAGCCATGACACGATCTTCGTGAGATATATACAAGAACCGCCGTTTTAGCAGGGGATGCGGGACCGAAAACTTTGTGCATTTCAGAGAAAATATTTTTCAGATATCATGTGTCGCAGCCTGTCAAAACTTCACTTTTATCCCCACCCCCGCCTTAAATGCGACGAAGACGTGGTCCTGGTAAATGGTTACTTTGTCGATGAAGCGCTTGACCTGGGTGTGGTCGAAGATACAGACTGGGCCTTCCTGGTCGATGCGGTCGGTTCTTGCGTAGAAGTCGGCCAGGTCTCTGCAGGCGGCCGGGTCGTCGTTTCGGCCTGCCGGTATGCTTTCGGAAGGCTCGGCCTTGGGCTCATCGGGGGTGATGTCCGGGATGAGGCAGATGGCGGATTCTCTCTGGCCGGCGCCGCGGATGGCGTCGATGAGTTTGAGCGCCGACTGAAGCTGCACTTCATGGATGGAGAGGTCGGCCTTCTGGGCAAGGAGGTCGTCTCTTCTTTCCCGCAGCTTTTCCAGGCGGATGTGATCCGGCATCTCGGCCTGCTCCAGGTCTTCCTTCAGAATCTCGATTTCATTTAATTCGGAAGAGATGCGATCCAGGGGACCCCAGAGGATCCGCTCCTGCATGCGCACAAGGTCCTCCCTGCAGTAGGGCAGGCGGTTGAAGGCGTTGATGATAAGCCGGCGGATTTCCTTGTCGGGAATGGTGGCGCTGGCGCAGTATTCTCCTTTGGTGATGCGGGATTTGCATCTCCAGTAGGTGAC
>OCVV012848567.1_pt1 | contig 21230 bp, 14 predicted proteins | sample 1539721 | NCBI WGS metagenome assembly OCVV01 (sample SAMN02144230, study PRJEB22623) | gut metagenome | biome: sheep rumen | host: Ovis aries | place: New Zealand
AATTATAGAAATTAGTGAACTAAATTATTTTAATTATTCAAATTAGTTTCAGAAAAAACAAAGTTGGAGTTCTTTCGCTGAATAGTTACACCGAATGACCGCATAACTGCATTGAGATGAAAAGACAGATGCTTACCACTTTTTTTGCCTCCATTGCAATGGCTGGCGCGATGGCACAGACAGGTTCTGTGCCTCGATTGGTTGTGGGCATCACGATTGACCAACTGCGTTCGGACTATCTCAATGCTTTCATGCCGCTCTATGGCGACGGGGGCTTCAAACTGCTGCTGGAGCGGGGGCAGGTCTATTCGAACGTGCAGTATCAGCACTCCCCCATCGACCGCGCCTCGGCCATCGCCTCGATTGTGACGGGCACTGTGCCTTACAACCACGGCATCATCGGCGAGGAATGGATGAACCGCACGGAGTTGCACACCAACTACTGTGTGGATGACCGTTCCTGCAAGGGAGTGGAGACCATGGAGGGGTCTTCGCCCAAGAACTTGCTGGTGAGCACCATCGGCGACGAACTGAAGGCGGCCACCAGGGGGAAGGCATTGGTCTATAGCGTGGCCCCCTACCGCGAAGCGGCTGTGCTGGCGGCTGGTCATGCTGCCGACTGGGCCATGTGGATTGACAACCAGAACGGCCACTGGGCAGGCACCACTTACTATGGGGAGACTCCTGCGTGGTTCCGCTATCTGGGCACGGGTGGCCTTGCCGACCGACTCTCCTCACTGACGTGGAAGCCTGTGAATGATGCTGTTGGAGCCTACAACTATTATCTGACCACCACACAAAAGCCGTTCGCCCATCGCTTCACTGGCGGAAGCCGCTTCCGCCAGTTCAAGAGTTCCGGCCTGGTGAACGAGGAGGTGACGAAGGCGGCCCGCTGCTGCTTGGAGAATGGGCAGGCAGGAGTGGATGAGGTGACGGACTTTCTGGCCGTGTGCTACTATGCAGGCGACTTCCATGCCGACTACGCCACCAGCACCACAACAACAGAACTGCAAGACACCTACAAACGTCTGGACGACGAACTGGCCACCCTGCTCAAGCGCATCGACCAGTTGGTGGGTCTGGACAAAACGCTGATATTCATCACTTCGACTGGATATGACGAAGTGGAAAATGCCGACGAACTGACCCAGTATCGCATCCCCACGGGCGATTTCAACATCAACCGCTGCGCCACACTGCTCAACATGTACCTCTGTGCCATGTATGGCAACGAACGGTATGTGGAAAGTTATTTCGGCAACCAACTCTATCTCAACCATAAACTGCTGGAGAAGAAGCAACTGAAACTGGCCGAAGTGCTGGAACATTGCGAGGATTTCCTCTTCCAGTTCAGCGGTGTGAGGGATGTCTTCACCTCCCACCGCATCACGCAAGGAGCATGGACACCGGGCATCAGCACCATCCGCAATGGGTTCAACCCCAAATGCTCGGGCGACATCATCGTGCAAGTGTCGCCCGGATGGAACCTCGTGAACGAAGACCGTGCCACCAAAAAACTGCAACGCGACTCGTTCTTTGAGTTCCCGCTCATCTTCTTTGGCTACACCATCAAACCCGAAAAAGTGGCCACCCCCGTCACGGTGGATTGCATCGCTCCCACTGTGGCACACCACATCCGCATCAGAGCGCCGAATGCCTGCTCCACTGCCCCCCTCTTCTGAAGAATGGAGATGCTGGAAGAACTGGACTTTCTGGATATTCTAGAAGGGCTAGATATTCTAGAAGGGCTAGATATACTAGAAAGGCTAGAAGGGCTAGAAAAACTATAGAAACTAAAAAAAACAACCAACCAAAAGAAACAAAACAACACACATATATGGGATTTTCATTAAATAAACTGCTCAGCACATTGTTTGGCAACAAGGCTGCCCGCGACATCAAGGAAATTCGCCCCATCGTGGAACAGATTCTTGCTGTGGAACCTGAGATTCAGAAACTCAGCAACGACGAACTGCGTGCCAAAGTGGATGAGATTAAGGCGCAACTGCAAGATAAAGTAAAGGAAAAGCGCAACGAGATTGCAGAACTGAAGAACAAGATTCAAGAGACTGAAATAGACAAGCGTCAACCTATCTTTGAGGCTATCGACAAGAAGGAAACGGAAGTGCTTGACCTCTTCGAGGAAGGACTGACCGAGGTGCTTCCTACGGTATATGCCATCGTGAAAGACACGGCCCGCCGTTTTGCTGAAGCGGAGAATGGCGACATCATCGTGACTGCCACCGACTTCGACCGCGACCTCTCCATCGAACACGACTTTGTCGATATTGAGGGCGACAAGGCCATCTGGCACAACCACTGGGTGGCCGGCGGCAACGAGATGACATGGAACATGATTCACTACAACGTGCAGTTGTTTGGTGGCATCGTGTTGCATCAAGGCAAGATTGCCGAGATGGCAACGGGTGAAGGTAAAACCCTTGTGGCGACTTTGCCTGTGTTCCTCAACGCCCTTTCGCGCAATGGTGTCCACGTGGTCACCGTCAACGACTATCTGGCCAAGCGTGACTCCGAGTGGATGGGTCCGCTCTATATGTTCCACGGACTCAGCGTCGATTGCATCGACAAGCACCAACCCAACTCTGAGGCTCGTCGCAAGGCTTATCAGGCCGACATCACTTTCGGAACCAACAACGAGTTCGGCTTCGACTATCTGCGCGACAACATGGCGATGGCACCGAAAGACCTCGTGCAGCGCATCCACAACTATGCCATTGTCGATGAGGTCGATTCCGTGCTGATTGACGATGCCCGTACCCCGCTCATCATCTCTGGCCCCATCCCGAAGGGCGATGTGCAGATGTTTGAGGAGTACTGCCCCATTGTGGAACAACTTGTTGAGGCACAGCGTCGTTTGGCCCAGAACTATCTCAGCGAGGCCAAGAAACTCATCGAGTCGGACAACAAGGACGACGTGACTGCAGGTTTCCTGTCGCTCTTCCGTGCCTACAAAGGTCTTCCGAAGAACAATGCACTCATCAAATATCTCTCTCAACCTGGCATTAAGACGGGACTCTTGCAGACGGAGGAAATCTACATGGAGAACAACAACCGCCGAATGCCTGAGGCGATTGAGCCCTTGTTCTTCGTGGTGGATGAGAAGTTGAAGTCGGTGGAAATGACGGATAAGGGTAACCAACTGATAGCCAACATCGTGAGAGACGACAAGTTCTTCGTGCTGCCCGACATCACCACTCAGTTGGCCGAACTGGAGAACGAGAAGTTTGAAAGCGAAGACGAGAAACTGGCCAAGAAGGATGCCCTCATGCAGGATTACGCTCTCAAGGCAGAGCGCGTACACACCATCCAGCAGTTGCTGAAGGCTTACACCATGTTTGTGAAGGACGACGACTACGTCATCATGGACGGCGAAGTGAAGATTGTCGATGAACAAACAGGTCGTATCATGGAAGGCCGCCGCTGGAGCGACGGACTCCATCAGGCTGTAGAAGCCAAGGAGCGTGTGAAAGTGGAGGCCGCCACTCAGACCTTCGCCACCATCACCTTGCAGAACTACTTCCGCATGTACCACAAACTGGCAGGCATGACGGGTACTGCCATCACGGAGGCTGGCGAGTTCTGGGACATCTACAAACTCGATGTGGTGGAGATTCCCACCAACCGTCCCATCGCCCGCATCGACATGAACGACCGTGTGTATAAGACCAACCGCGAAAAGTACAACGCTGTGATTGAAGAGATTGTGAAGATGCGCAACAGTGGTCGCCCTGTGCTGGTCGGCACCACATCGGTCGAGATTTCCGAGTTGCTCTCCCGCATGCTCTCCATGCGCAAGATACCCCATCAGGTGCTCAACGCCAAACTCCACCAGAAGGAGGCCGACATTGTGGCACAGGCTGGTCAGAGTACCCTTGGCGAGGTCGTCAACCCCGATGGCACCAAGGAGGAAAAGATGCTGGGAGCCGTCACCATTGCCACCAACATGGCAGGTCGTGGTACCGACATCAAACTCTCCGACGAGGTGAAAGCCGCCGGAGGTCTGGCCATCATCGGTACAGAGCGACATGAGAGCCGCCGAGTGGATAGGCAGTTGCGTGGACGTTCTGGCCGTCAGGGAGACCCAGGCTCTTCGGTCTTCTATGTGTCATTGGAAGACAAACTCATGCGCCTCTTTGCCAGCGACCGCATCTCGAAAGTGATGGACCGTCTCGGCTTTGAGGAAGGCGAAATGATTGAGCACAAGATGATTAACCAGAGCATCGAACGTGCCCAGAAGAAGGTGGAAGAGAACAACTTCGGCATCCGAAAGCGTCTGCTCGAATATGACGACGTGATGAACAAGCAACGTAAGGTCATCTATGAGCGCCGCCGCCACGCCCTCATGGGAGAGCGCATCGGCATGGATATCAGCAACATGATATGGGACCGCGTGGTACACATCCTCAGCAACGGTGACTACGAAAGTTGCCGCGAAGATTTCCTGCGCATCTTTGGCATGGACATTCCCTTCGACATGGAGAAGTTCGAGGCTGAAAGTCGAGAGAAACTGGAGGACGAGGCTTTCGACATCGTCATCGATTCCTTCAAGAAGCGCAGCGCACGTCTTGCATCCGTAGCCTTCCCTGTCATCAAGGAGGTTTATGAAACCAAGGGACACATGTATGAGAATATTCTTGTGCCCATCACCGATGGCCGCCACGTTTATCAAATCAGTATTCCTCTCAAAGAGGCATACGAGACTCAGGGCAACTCCATCCTTGTAGCCTTTGAGAAAGCCATCCTGCTCCACACCATCGACGATGCGTGGAAAGAGAATCTCCGTGCTCTCGACGAACTGAAGCAGTCGGTGCAGAATGCTTCTTACGAGCAGAAAGACCCGCTCCTCATCTTCAAACTGGAGTCTGTCAACCTGTTCGACACCATGGTGAACGAAATCAACGATGGCACCATCTCTGTCCTCATGCGCTGCTCTATCCCTATTGCTGAGCAACGTGACGTACAACAGGCACCTGCAGCCAGCATGGAGGAACCAAGCCACCAGCACCTGACCGAGAGTCATCAGAACCTCGACGAACCATCTGAAACTCAACGTCAGCAGGCACAAGCAGCACAGACTGACACCCGTGCCCGCCAGCCCATTGCACCCATCGTGAACAATGGACCGAAGATTGGACGCAATGACCCATGCCCTTGTGGCTCAGGAAAGAAATACAAGAATTGCCACGGTCGCGGATTATAAATACCGTAACTACAGAAACATACAGCATCAAAGAAAGGCGTGGAAAACCCAATGGTCTTCCACGCCTTTCTTTGTTTCATGATAGCCTCACACACACTCTCTGACTAAGGACGATGCTCTTCATCGGATAAAGAGCAACTCCCGATATTTCGGCAGTGGCCAAGCCTCGTCATCCACGATGGTTTCGAGTTTATCGACATGATAGCGAATCTCCTCCAGAAGAGGTGCCACCGTGTCATGATAAGCAATGGCCTTTTCACGCTCAGATTCAATGCGATTGGCCACCTTCCGTGCATCCACCATCTTCTCCACATTCTCGATGATGAAGGATTCGTGGTCAGAAATCTTTTCGATGAGGTGAAGGTTCTCTCCCGAAATCTTCTGCGCCTTTTCTGCAGGGAAGATGTCCTGCACTTTATGCACATTGTCGATGAGAATGGACTGATACTTCGTGACCACAGGAATGATGTGATTGAGACAAAGGTCACCAAAGATGCGCGACTCTATCTGTATTTTCTTTGTGTATGTTTCCCACTTAATCTCATTGCGGGCCTCCAACTCCAAGCGTGTCATCACATGAGTCTTTTCAAACATCTTGACAGAAGACTCTTTCAGATAGTTGTCGAAAACGATGGGTGCAGAAGTCTCACAGTCAAGTCCACGCTTGGCAGCCTCGGCCTTCCATTCGTCGCTATAGCCATTGCCGTTGAAAACGATAGGTTTGATGTGCTTGATGTCTTCCCGCACCACCTTCAGAATGGCCGTTTCCTTTTCCATGCCTTTTGTGATGAGAGCATCGACGCGCTCCTTGAAGTCCATCAATGCCTCTGCCATCGCCGCATTAAGCAACAACATGGCTGATGCACAGTTGGCTTCGCTACCGACAGCACGGAACTCAAAACGATTACCCGTGAAAGCAAATGGCGAGGTGCGGTTGCGGTCGGTATTGTCAATCAGCAACTCCGGGATGGAAGGCAAATCGAGTTTGAAGGCTTTCTTTCCAGCCACTGCGAAGTTGTCGTCATCGGCTTTCTCCACATGTTCCAAGAGGTCGGTAACCGTCTTGCCGAGAAAAGAAGAGATGATGGCAGGAGGTGCTTCATTGGCTCCCAGGCGATGAGCGTTAGTGGCACTCATGATGGAAGCCTTGAGCAAACCATTATGGTCATAAACTGCTTTCAGCGTTTCCACAATGAAGGTGACAAAACGAAGGTTGTCCATCGCCGTCTTTCCCGGTGCATGTAGCAGGATGCCCGTGTCGGTGGCCAATGACCAGTTGTTATGCTTGCCCGAACCATTCACTCCCTTGAAAGGTTTCTCGTGCAAGAGACAACGGAACCCATGCTTACGAGCCACACGCTTCATGATAGACATCATCAGCATGTTGTGGTCAACAGCCAAATTCGTCTCTTCAAAGATAGGGGCCAACTCAAACTGATTCGGTGCCACCTCGTTGTGGCGAGTCTTGCATGGGATGCCCAACTCGAGAGCCTGAATCTCGATGTCTTTCATAAATTCCTCCACACGCTGCGGGATGGAACCAAAATAGTGGTCATCCATCTGCTGGTTTTTGGCAGAGTCGTGTCCCATCAGGGTGCGGCCCGTCATCACAAGGTCGGGACGAGCGGCAAACAAAGACTCATCAACAAGAAAATACTCTTGTTCCCAACCAAGATTGGAGATGACCTTCTTCACATCTGGATAGAAGTATTGAGCCACAGCCGTAGCAGCCTTATCGACAGCATGGAGTGCTTTTTTCAGAGGCACTTTGTAGTCAAGGGCTTCTCCCGTATAAGAGATGAAAATGGTTGGAATCATCAGCGTGTCGCCAATGATGAAGACGGGTGACGTCGGATCCCATGCCGAATAGCCACGAGCCTCAAATGTGGAGCGGATGCCTCCTGAGGGGAAGGAAGAAGCGTCAGGTTCTTGCTGCACCAGCAGTTTTCCCTCAAACTCCTCTACCATGCCGCCCTTCCAGTCGTGCTCCACAAAACCATCATGCTTTTGAGCCGTACCTTCGGTCAAGGGCTGGAACCAGTGAGTATAGTGAGTCACGCCATTCTCAATGGCCCAAGTCTTGATTCCCTGAGCCACTGCGTCGGCAATGGCGCGGTCGAAAGGAGCACCATTGTCAATGACATCACACATCTTGCTATAGACTTTTGCCGGCAGGTACTTGTACATCTTCTGCTTGTTGAATACATACTTGCCGAAATACTCACTCGGACGTTCTTTCGGTTGCTCCACATAGACAGGAGCACGCTTGAAAGCCTCATCTACAACCTTGAATCTTAGTCGTGCAGCCATAATTTTTCTTCATTTTTTACTTTTCTGCTGCAAAGGTAAGCATTTTTTCATTATGAATTGGGAAATAGAGATTAGGAAATGCCATTTTTCAACAGAAAAAACATCGTGTGAAGCAAATAATTCCTTATTCCTAATTTTCAATTCCCAATTATTTCTTATCTTTGCCCACATAAAAAACAATCCATGGAAAATCTGAATGAGAACATATTTACCGAAGAGGAGATAAAGGACGACCTCCGATATTTGCAGTTGCTGGCACAGAACTACCCGAATGTGGCCGAAGCCAGTTGCGAAATCATCAACCTGGAGGCCATTCTCAACCTGCCCAAGCCGACGGAACACTTTATCAGCGACCCACACGGCGAGAGCGAGGCTTTCAATCACGTACTGCGCAATGCATCGGGCTATGTGAAGCGGAAAGTGGAAGAAATCTTCGGCCCCACCCTGCGCCAGTCGGAGAAGCAGGAACTATGCACCCTCATCTACTATCCCGAAGCCAAGTTGCAGCGCATCAAGGCGGCTGAGACCGACATGGAGGACTTCTACATCATCACGCTCAACCAACTCATCAAGGTATTGCGTGAGGTCAGTTCAAAATATACGCGCAGCAAAATCCGCAAAGAACTTCCAGAGGAGTTTGGCTACATCATCGAGGAACTGCTTCACGAGAGCCACAGCGGTGTGGGCGAGAAACGGCATCAGTACTACAACGTCATCGTGCAGACCATCATCGACACGCAGCGTGCCGACCATTTCATCGTGTCCATCTGCAACCTCATCCAGCGGCTCGCCATCGACCGCCTCCACCTGTTGGGCGACATCTTCGACCGTGGCCCCGGGGCACACCTCATCATGGACACGCTGATGAACTACCACCACTTCGACATCGTGTGGGGCAACCACGACATCGAGTGGTTCGGTGCTGCAGCAGGCAACCGCGCCTGCATCGCCAACGTGCTGCGCCTTTCCCTGCGCTATGGCAATCTCGCCACCCTCGAAGATGGCTACGGCATCAACCTGCTGCCGCTGGCCACTTTTGCGATGGAGACCTACAAGGACGACCCCTGCAAGCAGTTCGCCGCCAACGAACTGACCAAGGAGAGCCAGCACGACAAGAAGACTAACCGCCTCATCGCCCAAATGCACAAGGCCATCACCATCATACAGTTCAAGGAAGAGGCCCACATCATCGACCGCCGTCCCGAGTTCGACATGTCAGGCCGCAAGATGCTGGAACACATCTACTTTGCCAATGGCACCTGCTTCATCGACGGACAGGAATATGAAATGCTCGACACCTTCCTTCCCACCATCAACAAGGAGAACCCCAATGCGCTCTCGGAAGAGGAAGAGTCGCTCATGGCCAAACTGGAACATTCCTTCCGCACCAGTGACAAGTTGCAACGCCACATCCAGTGCCTGCTGGCACATGGCGGCATGTACTCCATTGCCAACAGCAACCTGATGTACCATGCCACCGTTCCGCTCAATGCCGACGGCTCGCTGAAGGAGGTGGACATTGACGGCAAGAAATACAAAGGTTTGGCACTGATGAAGAAGACGGGCCACATCGTCCGTGAGGCTTTCAACAACGACACTCCCAAGGAAAGGAAGAGTTTTGCCAAAGACTACATCTGGTATCTCTGGTGCGGAAAGAACTCTCCCCTCTTCGACAAGGATAAGATGACAACCTTCGAACGATACTTCATCAAAGACAAGGCAACACACACGGAAACAAAGGGTTACTACTATCAATACAACAACGATGAGAAGACCGTCGATATGATTCTCGACGACTTTGGTGTGGAAGGAAAGCATCGCCACATCATCAACGGCCACACCCCCGTGAAGGTGCTGAAAGGCGAGACTCCCATCAAAGCGAACGGCAAACTCCTCGTCATCGACGGAGGCTTCTCCCGTGCCTATCAGCCCGAAACAGGCATAGCGGGCTACACGCTCACCTTCCACAGTCGAGGACTTGAACTGGTTCAGCATCAGCCCTTCCGCTCGGCCGAAGATGCCATTCAGAACGGCGACGACATCAAGAGTTCCACCCAAATCGTGGAGTTGAGTTCACAGCGCATGTATGTGAAGGATACCGACAAGGGAAAGGTGCTTCTTGCCAAGGTTGAGAACTTAAAGAAACTGCTGTTTGCTTACCGCAACGGCTTCATCAAAGAGGTAAAATAACCAACCAAAATAAACTATTGTTACACATTATTTATTATTAAGCGTATGAAGAAACTATTACTCATGGCCGCTTTTGCACTCAGTTGCATCGGCGCATCGGCTCAGCAGACACTGACGCTGAGCACTTACAAAGGTACAGACATCAAGAAGTATGCCGGAAAGAAGATGAACGTGACGCTCAACCGCTACGTCTTCAAGGGTTGGAACACCATCTCCCTGCCCATCTCCATGAGCGAGGCCGAGGTAAACGCCACCTTCGGCAGCGACTGCAAGTTGGAGAAGTTGGTGGGCGTGGAGAACAATGGAACAGGAGTGGTTCTGAACTTCCAGAACTGCAAGGCTGAAGGCATCAAGGCCAACACACCCTACATTCTGCACTATGCAGGCGAGAGTGGCAGCAAGAAGATTCAGGCAGAGAACGCCGAAGTGCAGGAAGGCGAGTCTGCCATCACCTTCACCGCTGCTGGCACAGGCGAGACCGTGACGATGGCTGCCGCACAAATGCAGACCGAGGCACAGGGGCTTTATGGCATCTTGGCCAAGGACAATGCCGAAGCCGCATTTGTCAATGTCGATAACACCACCAACGGCTTCTACGCCACCCGTTGCTACGTGAAACTTTCGGGCGGCAACTCCACCCTGCTCACCACCAACCATCTTGCCGAAGGCGAGGTGACAAGCATCAATGCCATCGCCAAGCAGGGCGAGCAGGTGGAAGTCTATAACCTCTCGGGCGTAAAAGTGGCCGACTCTGTACAAGGTCTGCAGAAGGGCATCTACGTGGTGAAAGGCAAAAAAGTGATGGTGAAATAGCATGAAACCATTGTTCGTCATTTTTCTGTGCCTGTGTGCTTTCTGTGGCACACAGGCACAGAATCGTAAAGATTTCCGTTTCGAGGCCACACTGGGTCAACCCACTGAAGACGGATGTTTCGGCAGTGTCATCGTGAAGGGATTCATCGGCAACAATAAAGCCCCAGCCTTCGAGCAGGAACACGAACTGGTGGGGGTGACGGAGGCTGAACTCATCAAGGACATCCAGAGGGTGAACGACACAGAGGACATCAACTTCGACGGCATTCCCGACTTGCAGATTTTCCTCGGCTACCTCACCAACGGGCGTGTGGAGGCTTCCTATGCGGCTTATGTGTGGAACGCCAAAGGCAAGTGTTTCGAAGAGGTGGAAGCATACAAAGACATCTTCAACCCCGAGGTGGACCCCAAGACCAAGACCATCACCAGCACCACTCGCTACAGTTTCAACGATTTGCTGGTCCAGACCTATGCTTGGAAGAAGGGCAAACTGCGGCTCATCAAAGAGAAGCATGAAAACCCCTTTGAAGATGAAGAGGAATGAACAAAGTCGAAAAGCACCACTTTTTTCAAAAAAAGTCGTGCTTTTTTTGATACCGCTAACACTTTTTGCGGAATTTTTGTATTTTTCTTACATTTTTATTTGGCAGTTTGCAGAGAAATATGTTACTTTGCACTCGATATGAGACAAAACAGCAACACATATTGGTGGTGGCGTAACTTGGGATTCAAAAAATCGTAAGTCTAATGGTTGCGCCCCTATGCAAAGTTGCAAACATAAAGCATAGAAAAAAGAGCCTGTCGAACTTACGACAGGCTCTTTTTTTGCCCCCTGTCCCCAAAGGGGGAGACCTTACGGAGGGAGGCAAAGAAAAAGTTCAGCCAAACAATGTGCTTCATCGCAAAATAAGACAAAAGACAAACGATAAAATCATAAAAACAACAATAAACATGACGACTTATCAAGTAGATGAGAACGGCTTCTACGGACAGTTCGGTGGAGCCTACATCCCAGAGATTCTCTACAAGACGGTGGAGGACCTGAAGAAAGCCTACCTCCCCATCCTGGAGAGCGAGGAGTTCAAACGCGAGTACCACGCCCTGCTGAAGGACTATGTGGGTCGCCCTTCCCCACTCTACTATGCCAAGCGCATGAGCGAGAAGTACGGCTGCCAACTCTATCTGAAGCGCGAAGACCTCAACCACACGGGTGCCCACAAAATCAACAACGCGCTCGGTCAGATTCTCCTCGCCAAGAAGATGGGCAAGAAGCGCATCATCGCCGAAACTGGAGCCGGGCAGCACGGTGTGGCCACCGCCACCGCCTGTGCACTCATGGACATGCCTTGCACGGTGTATCAGGGTGCGCTCGACGTGCAGCGTCAACACGTCAACGTGGAGCGCATGAAGATGTTGGGTGCAACCGTTGTGCCTGTGGAGAGCGGCAACAAGACCCTGAAAGATGCCACCAACGAAGCCATCCGCGACTGGTGCTGTCATCCTGCCGACACATTCTATATCATAGGCTCGACCGTCGGTCCGCATCCCTACCCAGACATGGTGGCACGGCTCCAGTCGGTCATCTCGGAGGAAATCAAATGGCAACTTGAAGAGAAGATTGGCCGCGACTATCCCGACGTGCTGATGGCTTGTGTGGGTGGAGGCTCCAACGCCGCCGGCACCATCTATCACTACATCGACGATGAGCGCGTGAAGATTATCCTCGGCGAGGCTGGTGGCCTGGGCATCGACAGCGGCCAGACGGCAGCCAGCATGCAGGTGGGCACCATCGGCATCTTGCACGGAAGCCGCATCAAGTTGATGCAGACGGAGGATGGCCAAATCATCGAGCCTTACTCCATCTCGGCCGGACTCGACTATCCCGGCACAGGCCCCATCCACTGCAACCTCTACGAGACAGGCCGCGCACAGGTGCTCCCTGCCAACGACGACGAGGCACTTCGTGCCGCCTTCGAACTGACACGCATGGAGGGCATCATCCCCGCCCTCGAGAGTGCTCATGCTTTGGCTTTGCTACCCAAGGTGAAGGACCAGTTCACCAAAGACACCGTTGTGGTGCTCACCGTGAGCGGCAGAGGTGACAAGGACTTAGACACATATCTGAAACATCAAAATGAGGTGAAAGATTTCTAAACAGGAACAGACAGAAATGGAGCGTACCCCTCGGGTACGGCATGGTGTACCCCTCGACTACGGCACACCGTACCCCTCGGGTACGATTCCAGACACTCCCCATAGCCACACACAAACAAACGACACAAAACAAGTATCACACAACCCAACACACACAAACAACATGAAATACAACTATCACACCGCCTCCAAGAAGATTTTGGGCGACCTTAACACACCAGTGAGCGTCTATCTGCGAGTGCGCGATGCTTATCCGCAAAGCGCGCTGATGGAATGCTCCGACTATCACGACAGCAAAAACTCCCGTTCTTTCATCTGCCTCCACCCCATCGGCAGCGTGTCGGTGGCTCACGGTGTGGGCGTGATGCAATTCCCCAATGGCGAGGAGCAGAGATGCCCCATCAGCAATGGCGATGACACCGCACGGCTCATCAACCAGTTCCTCCAGAGTTTCCACATCGAGGGAGCCGACAAGGCTGACTGCGGACTCTATGGCTACACCACCTTCAACTCCGTACGCTACTTCGAGCACATCGACGTGAAGGACGAGACGCAGACCGAAAACGATGCGCCCGACCTGCTCTACATCCTCTACAAGGACTACATCATCTTCGACCATTTCAAAAACGAGGTGACCCTTATCGAACTCTTGCAAGAGGGCGAAGAGGACGACCTCGACCAACTGGAACACGATGTGAACAGCCGCCCCTATCAGCAATACGGTTTCCGCCCCGTGGGCGACTGCACCTCCACGCTGACCGACGACGAACACCGCGAGAACATCCGCCGAGGCATCCAGCATTGTCTTCGTGGCGACGTGTTCCAAATCGTGCTTTCACGCCGCTTCAAGCAGCAATTCGAGGGCGATGACTTCAAACTCTATCGTGCCCTCCGCAGCATCAACCCTTCCCCCTATCTCTTCTACCTCGACTTCGGCGGTTTCCGCATCTTTGGCTCCTCACCCGAAACCCACTGCCGCATCGAGCCAGCGTCCAGCGGTTCACTCGCCGACTCCGCTCCCCTTGCGTCCAGCGGTTTACCCGCTGGAGCCCCCACCCTCCGTGCCTACATCGACCCCATTGCCGGCACCACCAAGCGCACCGGCAACCCCGAGCAGGACCGCCAGAATGCCCTCTATCTGAAGAACGACCCCAAGGAGAATGCCGAACACGTCATGCTGGTTGACCTGGCCCGCAACGACCTCTCCCGCAACTGCCACGACGTGAAGGTAGATTTCTACAAAGACATGCAGTTCTACAGCCACGTCATCCACCTCGTCTCTCGCGTGAGCGGCACACTCGATGAGGGAGCCGACCCCATCAAGACCTTCATCGACACCTTCCCGGCAGGCACCCTCTCTGGCGCACCCAAAGTTCGTGCCATGCAACTCATCTCCGCATACGAGCCTCACAACCGTGGTGCCTACGGAGGCTGTGTAGGCTGCATCGGTTTCGACGGCAGCCTCAACCAAGCCATCACCATCCGCACCTTCGTCTCGCGCAACAGCGAACTGTGGTTCCAAGCCGGTGGCGGCATCGTGGCGAAGAGCGATGTGGAGTATGAACTGCAAGAAGTGAACAACAAACTCGGTGCTTTAAGAAAAGCGATTGAAATAGCAGAAAAGTTATGAAAGTAGCAATTATAGACAACTACGACTCGTTCACCTACAATCTGAGTCATCTCGTCAAAGAATTGGGAGCCGACGTGACGGTCTTCCGCAATGACCAGTTCCAGATGGAGCAACTCGAAGTCTTCGACAAAATCATCCTCTCCCCTGGCCCGGGCATTCCCAGCGAGGCAGGGCTTCTGCTCGATGTCATCAAGGCATACGCTGGCAAGAAACCCATCCTCGGTGTGTGCCTCGGTCATCAGGCCATCGGCGAGAGTTTCGGCGGCACACTGACCAATCTGAGCGAAGTATATCACGGTGTAGCAACTCCTGCCACCATCACCACGGACGACTATCTCTTCGAAGATTTGCCCCAACGCATCGAGGTGGGACGCTACCACTCGTGGGTGGTTGCGGAAAGCGGTTTGCCTGCTTGTCTCGAAGTGACGAGCGTGAGCGACGAAGGCTACATCATGTCGCTCCGCCACAAGGAGTTCGACATCCGTGGCATCCAGTACCACCCAGAGAGTGTACTGACAAAAGACGGAAAAACAATCATCAACAATTGGTTAAAACACTAAACACAATGAAACAATATCTCTTGAAACTCATCGATGGTAACACCCTCACACAGGAGGAAACCCATCAAATCATGCTCAACATCGTGAAAGAGCAATACAACGTGCAGCAGATTGCCGCACTGCTCATGGCCATGCAGACACGCGGCGTGACCGTAGATGAACTCCTCGGCTTCCGCCAGGGACTGCTCGAAACGGGCAAGTATCTGGATTTCTCGGAGTACAACACCCTCGACATCGTGGGCACAGGCGGCGATGGCAAGAACACGTTCAACATCTCCACCTGCTCGGCCTTCGTCATCGCTGGAGCAGGCTACAAAGTGACCAAACACGGCAATGGTGGTTCTTCCTCTGTCAGCGGTGCCAGCAATGTGCTTCAAGGCCACGGCGTGAAGTTCACCGACGACATCGACCACCTGAAACGCTCTTTGGAAGAGACGGGCATCTGCTACTTCCACGCTCCCCTCTTCGCCTACGGCATGAAGTTCGTCGGCCCCACTCGCAAGGCCCTCACCATCCCTACTTGCTTCAATCTGCTCGGTCCCCTCGTCAATCCTTGCCACCCCAAGAACTCGCTGCACGGTGCCGCCAACCAGTCGCAACTGCGCCTCTACACCAATCTGCACCAGCGCATCGGCGACAACTTCGGTGTCATCACCTCCTACGACGGCTACGACGAGATTTCGCTGACCAGTGGCTTCAAGATTTGCACCAACAACTTCGAGAAGGTGCTTACGCCCGTCGATTTGGGTTTGAAATACATCGAACAAAGCGACATCTATGGTGGCGAGACTCCCGAAGATGCCATGAAAATCTTCGATGCCGTGCTGGAAGGCACCTCGACCGAAGCCCAGAAGAATGTGGTCATCGCCAATGCCGCCTGTGGCATCAGCATCATGGACCGCAACATGTCGATGGCCGACTCTGTGGCCATGGCTCGCGAATCGCTCGACAGCGGCAAAGCCCTCCAAGTGTTCAAGAAGTTTGTAGAAGTCAACTCCTAACTCCCCATTCACCCCATGGACATTCTCGAAGAAATCGTAGCCCACAAGCGCATCGAACTGGCCAAACAGAAGGAGATTGTGGCTCCAGTTACACTATACAGCAATGTGGAGAGCCTGCTGTCAGACGGTTCGCTGCCTCATCGCTCCATGCGCGACAGCCTTGCCGGCAGCGCATCAGGCATCATTGCGGAGTTCAAACGCAAAAGCCCCTCAAAAGGTTGGATGAAGGAAGAAGGGAAACCCGATGTGATTCCAGCCTCCTACTGTCAGAACGGTGCCAGCGCCATCTCCATTCTCACCGACGAGAAATACTTCGGCGGCACCCTGCGCTTCATCCGCATCGCCCGACCGACGGTCACCTGCCCCATCTTGCGCAAAGACTTCATCGTGGATGAATATCAACTCTATCAAGCCAAAGCCGCCGGCGCCGATGCCGTGCTGCTCATCGCTGCCGACCTGACGAAGGAAGAGTGCAAGACCCTCGCCAAGAAAGCCCACGAACTACAACTGGAGACCCTGCTCGAAGTGCATACGGAGCCAGAACTGGAATATGTGGGCGAGTGCATCGACATGGTGGGTGTGAACAACCGCAACCTCGGCACCTTCCACACCGACGTGGCCAACTCCTACCGCCTCGCCTCACTCCTTCCCAAGGACTACCTCCTCGTGAGCGAAAGCGGCATCAGCAACCCACAAACCGTGCGCGAACTCCGTCAGGCAGGCTTCCGTGGCTTCCTCATCGGCGAAACCTTCATGAAGACCCCTGACCCAGGAAAAGCCCTCCATGACTTCATCGCCCAAGTCACCCAACACTCTCAAACTACCCATTAACCCCAGAAGACCCATGATTATCAAAGTCTGCGGCATGCGCGACCCCGAAAACATCCGACAAGTGGATGCAATCGAAGGAGTCGATTGGATGGGATTCATCTTCTTTCCACGCTCGCCACGTCATGTGAGTGAAGTACTCACCTATCTGCCACAACACTGCAAGCGAGTCGGTGTGTTCGTCAATGCCCCCGTAGAGGACATCGCAAGTCGTGTGCATACATTCGGTTTTCAACTCGTGCAACTGCATGGGCATGAGACACCCGAATTCATCCTTTCCCTTCGAACAGCCATCAGCAACGAGGTGAAAATCATCAAGATGATTCAGATTGCCTCACTGGAGGACCTCCAAAAGACGCAGCAATATGAAGGGTTGGCAGATTACTTCCTCTTCGAAACCAAGTGCCAAGGTTACGGAGGTAGCGGCAAGCAATTTGATTGGGACATCCTGCAACATTACACAGGCACCACACCTTTCCTCATCACAGGTGGCATAGGACCCGGCGATGCCGAACGCATCAAAACACTCAACGCTCAACGCTCAACTCCCAACTTCATCGGCATCGACCTCAATTCGGGCTTCGAGACAGCCCCTGCCCTCAAAGATGTTGAACGTATCAAAGACTTCCTCCTGACTCTCAACCCTAAACCCTCACAACTCTAAACTCTTAAAAACAATGAACAGAATCAACCACCTCTTCGCCACCAAGCGCGAAAACATCCTCTCCATCTACTTCTGTGCCGGTCACCCCACCCTCGACAGCACAGCCGACACCATCCGCACCCTCGAACAGAAAGGCGTGGATATGATTGAAGTGGGCATCCCCTTCTCCGACCCCATGGCCGACGGCCCCGTCATCCAAGACGCTGCCACCAAAGCCCTCCGCAACGGCATGACACTGAAGAAACTCTTCTCACAACTCGAAGAACTGGACAGAAGCCCCCTCCTAACCTCCCCCAAAGGGGAGGAAAACCATCCGGACAGCACATCTTCTCTCCAAAGTAAGGAACCCTGTCCGGATGGCAAATCATCCCCCCTTGGGGGGACAGGAGGGGGGCTTCCATTGATTTTGATGGGCTACCTCAACCCCATCATGCAGTTCGGCTTCGAGCAGTTCTGCCAACGCTGCGTGGAAGTGGGCATCGACGGAGTCATCATCCCCGACCTTCCCTTCAAAGACTATCTGGAAGAGTACAAGCCCGTTGCCGACCGCTACGACATCCGCATCATCATGCTCATCACCCCCGAAACGAGCGACGAGCGCATCCGCTTCATCGACGACCACACCGACGGCTTCATCTACATGGTCTCCTCCGCCTCCACCACCGGTGCCCAGCAATCCTTCGGCGACCAAAAGCAAGCCTACTTCTCGCGCATCCAAGCCATGCACCTCAAGCACCCCTGCATGATTGGTTTCGGCATCAGCAACAAACAAACCCTCGAAGCCGCCCAATCCCATGCCGCTGGAGCCATCATCGGCAGCAAGTTCGTCAACCTGCTCGAAGAGACAGGCGATGCCGCCAGTGCCATGGACAAACTCCTCAATGCCCTCAAGTGCTGAACAATCGAGAAGTGAAAAGTGAAAAATCTCAATTGTCCATGATGCAGGTTTTACTTTCTTGTAGTCCATTCTTGTAGCGCACCACCTTGATGTAAATGCCATTCTGCGGTTTAAGAGTCCTTATCCCGCTGATAGTGTAATAGTTGACACTCTCGATTTCTACAGACTGGCTCAGAGAAATGACAGAATCTTGAACATCATCTACTGCGGAGTCATAGGTAGTCCGCAAGTTGCAGGTCCCAATCGTAGGATGGTAGAACGTCAAACAGTTGCATCCCCCGTCAGGGTATCTGCCCATTGTTTCTTTCGACGAAAGGGAGTGGTAGTGTATAGAATCTTTCCACCTCCCGTCTGCTGACTGCAGAACCAAGACACCGTCATCAGTGTTCTTCAGTTTGAAAGGCAAGTGCAGTTGGGTTAATGACGGCTTTCCGTCACACCATACAACCAGATGTCCGTTTGGCTGTATGATGGTGCTGACTTCGCCCGAAGTGTCGATTTGATATTTTGTCGGATTCCCCTCCTCGTCGCTAAAGAACCATTGGGCTACATCAACAGGCTCAGACCCTCGGTTATACAATTCAATCCAGTCGGCTCGCTTCCCATAGTCATTCACATAAATGTCATTCGCCGCACAGACTTCATTGACACAGATGGCAGACAAGTGTTCATCGGCCATTTGTTCATATATTGCTGTATATGTGCCGTCTCTTGTTATCTGACACTCTTTTTCGTGGCTCAACCATCTTCCCTTCTGGTCTCTCCATCCGACAAAACGATAGCCCTCTGCAGCACCTGTACTCACCGTCATTCCTCCAAACAGCACACCAGAAAACCTGCTGAAAGGCACATCCACGCCATCAATCTGAATCCTTGCGCAAGCACAGTTGGCAGACAAGTTCACATTGAGGCTGTCAGAGAGACCATACGCGTTCATCAGGGATTTGATGCGCGCTCCACGATGGCTCTTCTCCCACATCGTTTCCTCCAACTTTCGGTACGTGCCTGTTGTGTAGCGATTGTCAAGCATCAAAGCATCCCTCACCAAACCACAAATGCTGTCAGCAATGTGCCTGCATCTCTCCGGGGTGTATATGCTGCCATGCAGGATGCAGTATGCCGCCACAAACTGCTTGCGGAAATCCTCATTCTGTTTCAGATTGCGGTAAAGATAGACGATGTCGTTGGCATCAAGGTTTTCCACATTGCCCGTGTTCCCCCATGTCAAGTCCATGTCGAAGAACACGAAGTGAAACCTCCCATTCTCCAGAGAGCGATAGCCCTTCACGTTGTTGTCGTTCAGCACCCAGTCGCTGGTACCCACATAGCAGACCGTAGCCATATATCGGGCAAATTCATCTGTATCTAAAAGTTCCCGAACACGCTCATACCCCTCATCACTCTCGGCATCATACGAAAGTTGCACCATGCGGTCAAACGCCTCTCGTGTGCCGCTCTTCTGATGGTAGAGATGACTGCTATACTCAAAAGAGTCCATCGCGTCATCGTCATAGCCGTAGTTGGCAGCACCGTGGAAGCGGTTGCTTGGCTCGCGAACATTCATCATGGCCAAATACCTGCCGTTGATGAAGACATGGACAGGCTGATACTCCTGCGCATCCACATAGAAGCCACTTGTCGTCAGCACCTGTTGCGTGATGGCATCCTTGATACGAGAGCCGCCATCCATCCTGTTGTTGTTCCCTCCGTTGCGAACCATCAGTTGCTGATACTCGCAGTATGGCTTGGCGGCAAAAGGCGATTGGGGAAAATGGCCGTTGCCGTCATACAGTTTCTTGGCAGTAAGTTTGAACGATGCAGGCTCAAAATGACGGCTCCAACCACCAGCCACCTCAAATCTCGCCTCCTGATTGATGACCATCCTGCCGTCTGCCGTCAGATACTCAAAGTTGACCGGACGCTCCCAGTCCATGTTGAGGTTAGACCTTCCCGTTGAGCCACGCCCCCCCACACCATTCTTGCCATCCACATAGCAACCCACCATGTCGTCATAGAGATTGCGCGGGTCTGTGGTGACAGCGACGATAGGCAAATAGTAGTTTTTATCCTTGTAGATATAGGTACGAGTGACCACACCGCTCGGAAGTTTGTCATCAGAGAACAACCGCAGACGCAACACCATAGTCTTTGAGACCGAAAAAATCCCGTCCCCACTCGTCTTCCCATTTGTGAGTGTCGGAGTGCTGCCGTCCGTCGTGTAGCGGAGAGTCGAGCCAGCAGGAAACCGCACATGCACGTCAAAAGCAGAAGAGAACAACCTGGAGTCACCGTCAACCACCGGCATCGGCAGGCACTCCTGCGCATAATGTCCTGCATTAGTCCCCTCTGGAGTGGGAACACCACAATACTGCCATTCGTCAGCCTCCAAACTCACCCTTGCCCAACTGCAACGCGGAACGGACGCAGGATAAGAAACAGACAAATCCACCCTCTCACCATCTCTTGACAGATACAGCGAGCCACCCCCTCTGTCCAGTTTGAACCTCACCTGCTTGGTCGCATCGGGGCCATATTCACCATCGGCAGCGTGATGGTCAAAGAACACACACCGATAACATCTGGGCTTTAGCACACCATAGCCCGACAGTCTGTGCTTTTTCAGGTTCATGACATCATCACTGATATACCATCCATCCAACGATACACTTGTAGCGGTCGGATTATACAACTCAACCCAACCGCCATAATTATTCGAGTAGTCAATCGTCTGGTCGATGTTCGCCACACAAACTTCAGTACATAACAGAGAGTTTTGAGCCTTCAAGCCCAAAACCAGTGCGAAAACAAAGGCAACGCACCACACCCTTTTCGTAAAACCATTGTGCATATATTTTCTTTCCATCTTTTGATTAAGTAACTACACAAAATTATTTTATACAATGATGTCTCTTCTTTTCGCCGCAAGCGGCTTGTTTTTCTTTGGACGATAATTTTCAATAA
>OCVV011277737.1_pt1 | contig 21229 bp, 11 predicted proteins | sample 1539721 | NCBI WGS metagenome assembly OCVV01 (sample SAMN02144230, study PRJEB22623) | gut metagenome | biome: sheep rumen | host: Ovis aries | place: New Zealand
TTCTTCTTCCTGACGACGTCTTTCTTCTTCGGCCTTACGTGCCTTATCGGCTTCTATCTCCTCGATAGCTTCCGTAGCGGCCTTTAATGCAGATCCGCGGACCTCTTTTCTTACGGTCTCCTCAACCTGCTTCTCGGACTCGGCTTCTAATTTTCTGATTTCTTCGTTGGCTTTGACCTTGGCGATCTCTTCTGCCGCCCTGCCCTTATCGTCAACGGCATTTCTCTGCTTCTCCTCGGCGTCGGCCTTAACTCCGGCGATCACCGCTTCAGCTTCGCCCTCGACCTTTTCGCGGACAGCATCAACACTCGCCTTAGCCTCTTCCTCGGCTTTCTTTATTATCTCATCAAGCTTCTTCTTAGCTTCCTCTTCGGCCTTTGCTACAGTCTCGGATACGATCCTGTCCTGATCGGCTCTGGTCTTCTTAAGAAGCTCCTCTATCTCTTTATCTGTTTCCTCGGTAGCCTTGGCCCTGGCATCTTCTTTAGCCTTTTCGATCATCTCATCATATTTCTTATGAGCATCGGCCATCTTCGCATTGTTCTCATCGGCAACGCGCTTAGCTATCTCCTCGGCATCTTTCTGCGCGGACTCGGAAACGGCTTTCCTTATCGTCTCCTCTTCCATTACCTTCCTTGCGGGATCGGTCTCGCTCGAGCCCTTTTCTACCGCCTCATGAGAAACCTCTTTTGCGATCTCCTCGGCTATCCTTGCGGAAAGATCTATCGCTCTTTTCTTAGCTGCAGCTCCCGCAGACTGTCTTGTAGCATCCTCTGCGCTCTCTGCCGCACCCTGTTTTGCGGAGCTCTTTGCTTCCTCTGCTTCGGACTTCCTGGCTTTTGCCAAAGCTTCCCTTGCAAGTCTTGCCTGATTCTCGTCTCCGCCTGCCTCAGCGGCCTTCATTGCCGCTGCCGCTGCCGCTTTTCTGGCAGCTTCCTCGGCAGCCTTCCTGGCTGCATCCATTCCTGCTTTATCCTGCATATTTATCGCCCCTATACATCTTATTTGAGCTGCCCAATACCCCAAGACAACTCTTTTACAAGTATATCACACTTTTATACAAAAATAAAACACATTTTCAGTTTTTTTCATACATATTATTCATTTCTGATAGCTGCCAAAGGAGATAGTTTCATAGCCCTTAAAGAGGGGAAGAATCCTGCCACCATTCCGACAAGGATGGCAAAGATGAGTGATGCAAAAGCAAGCCAGATGGGAATATAAGATATGTTTCCGCTTATTTCCATAAGCTGAGAGGATGAGGCCACTATATTTATCACCGCAGATAAGGCATAGCTTATCATAAGCCCGGCCACACCGCCTATAAGCCCTATGACGCCGGCCTCTATAAGGAACATGGCCTGTATGTTCCTCATATCGCATCCTAAGACTTTTATTATGCCTATTTCCTTCGTGCGCTCATATATGGACATCATCATCGTGTTCGTGATGCCTATTGCCGCAACAAGGAGCGAAACGGCACCGATACCGCCAAGAACAAGCTGGATCACATCCATGGTCTTTTGCTCCTGTGCTATCCACTCGGCATCACTCATGGCCGAATAGCCCATGCTGTTGATAAGACTCTGCAGTTCACTGACATGGTCCATGGAATCCGTCTCGACAATAAGCTCGGTGTAGAAGATCTCCTTATAGGGCTTTCCGTTCTTCCTTAAAGGCTGATCGGGGATATTCCTGCCTTTGAATTCTTTTTTTAAAAGGTTCTTAAGGTCGTTTATGTTGGTATATATATAATATGCGTGCGTATTATAGTCTTCCGCACCTCCGGCCTGCACGCCGGATGCGGGAAGTATGTATTTTTTAGGCTTTATGGGAGCGCTTCCGTCCTCTCCGGGGGTGTTGTTCCTGAAGCTGAAATATCTGTCCATATCAAAAACGATGGATATGGGATCGTTCATAAGATCTATATCCGGAAGCACCCCGTCCTCCCAATATCCGGAAGACCCGTTCTTTGATGAAAACTGGGTCAATATCATATTTCCGTAGAATAATTCCGGAGTATTGCCGGTTTCCTTCGGAAAGTCCCCTCTGTCTATATCTATGTTCTGCTCTTCAAGATACCCTTCCTCAACGCCTCTTACCGTGGCATAACTCTGCCAGTTTCCTTTTGTAAGAAATGCGGAGGTCTCTAAAACGGGATATACGTTTTTAACGTTGGGAAGCTGTGAAAGCTCGATTATCGCTTCATCGGAAAGATGCTTTTCTTCCGTACCTGTTCCTGCAGATGAGTCAGCCCCTCCGGACATACGGTATCCTCCCTGTGAGGCATCCCTTACAGATACGCTTGTAAGCGAGCTGTACTGCGCCATCTCCTCGGTAAGGCTTTTCTTAAGTCCGAGGCCCAGAGAGACCATGACAACTATGGAAGCCACGCCTATGGTGACTCCCAATACAGTCAGTATCGTCCTTAACTTGCGTTTGAACAGATTACTTGTGCTTAATCTGAAAAGATCTAGAGGTCGCATTATATTTATCTACCGGTCCTTACCTGTCCTCATCGGGTGCGATTTCATCCGGATCGTATCCGTCATCTTCGTATCCGTCATCTTCGTATCCGCCCTCGGTTACATATTCTTCTTCGGGACTTTCTTCAGAGCCTTCTTCAGGGCTTTCTTCGTAGCTATCCTCATAGCTGTCACCGGGATTTTCCTCATAACCGTCCTCATAACTCTCCTCGGATCCGTCGTCATATCCTTCGTCGATATCATCCTCATCAAGACCTTCCTCAAGATCCTTCATGGCCTTCTTCTTTTTCTTTTTAAGAATTATAATAACGGTCGTAATTATTATCGCGAGTATGATGATCACGATGACCAGTATAAGGAGTTTGCCTGGTCCTTTGGGCTCCTCGGGAAAATCTTCCATATATCCCATGTCTTCCTCGACAAAGTCATTTATATAGAGACTAAAGAATTTTTCTTCGGTTTTAACGTTGCCCGCTTCATCTTCATAATATACCGTGGCCTTTACGGCATTCTCTCCGCCTCCCGGCGCATCGGCATTTATCATGGCATCCACATTTCCGGTAGCTCCGCTGTCGAGCTTTCCGATAAAGGAATCTCCTCCGGATATCCCCTCGCCCTCAAATTTTACCTGAACATTGTAGAGCACGGTCTTTCCGGTATTAAAGATCGAAAACATGACATTGCTCTGCTGTCCAACCGTAAGATTATCGGGCATGGCTTCGATCTCGCCTATCTCAAATCTGGCTTCCTGCTTTATAGGTATCGAAACGTTCGAGCTTGCCGTATATGCCTGATAGTTCTGGTCTTCATAGGCCATGTTGACTGCGATCTGATAGGGCTTCTGGGAAAGATCTGCCTTTGCCGTCATCTCTATATTTACATCCGCAGATCCGCCTGCTCCTATCCTGTCGACATACAGGGTATTGGATCCGCTGGTAGGAAGGAAGGCTTCATATGTACTCTCCGTATCCTTACCGGCGGTAGGCGTCGTTAAGTCTATCTGCATATTAGAAACAGCTGTTCTTTTTGAAGTATTCTGCAGATGGAGCGTAAGATCAAAGGTATCTCCGGCATAGACTTCGGCCGGCGTTGTATCAAATCCGGTTATTATGACTCTCGGAACGGATATTCCGCTTCCTCCGTCATCCTTATTTCCGGCTCCTTCGAGTCCTACCGCTCTTACCCATGTCGTAAGCGTCGTGGTCTCATATCCTTCGGAGGTATAGTAGATAACGTTAAAAGGAACTTTGTAATATCCGTTTAAGACATTCTTTCTGACCCTGAACGTCCATGTAAGCTCACGCCTCCTGTCCATGTCGTTCTGACCGTTTCCCTTTCCGGGCAGATCCGGGATCGTCTGGGTATAACCGCTCGTGTCGATCTCAAACGGCCAGTCTTCCGTATTTCCCGCAACAACAGGGGTGACTATAACATCCGTGAGCATCACATTTGACATATTAACGACAGGAAGTACCACATTTATCGTGCTCCCGGCATAAGCAACAGGCGTTATCCAATCTCCTCCGACCATGATGAACTGATTTGTCGTAGTCGGCATATGAGCTTCATCCTCGTTTACGGAGTCATTCTCGGAATATGCCGTATTTCCGTTATCGTTTACGGGAGCATTTAAGGACTCCTTATTCTGATCCGATGTATCACCGGAAGCGTTTTTATTGTTACCGGAAGAATTTTTGTTACTGTCGGATGAATTCTTATTGGAAGAGGTTCCGGCATTTGTCGCATTATTACCTGTATTTGAAGAAGGCGTGGCAGGCTTTGTATCCTCATCTGTAAGAACCGTGATCTCCAATGCCTCGTTTTCTACCGTGCAGCCATAAACACCCGCGTTAGATCCTCCGGCTGATCCGGCCGCGTAAATATCCAAAGCTCCCGTGATAAACACCAATGCAGCTGCAAATATCGGTATGATGCGTTTAATCCTTCTGTAAAGCATTTTTCTTCTCCTGCCTTTTTTCTTCTATTTTAATTATCTTTCCGTCTTTTATATGGAAGATACGATCCGCATATGAAGCCAGATTGTTATCGTGTGTTACCATGATGAGTGTCTGCTTTTTTTCGTTTACGAGCCTTCTCATCAGGTTCATGACATCCTCCGATGTCCTGGAATCCAGGTTCCCGGTAGGTTCATCCGCAAAAACTATCTCCGGATCCACAACAAGGGCACGGGCTATACCTATCCTCTGCTGCTGTCCTCCGGAAAGCTGGGTGGGCCTGTTCTTTTCGTATTTTTCAAGTCCCACGAGCTTTAACGCCGCTTTTGCGAGCTCTGTCCTCTTTTTCTTCTCCATTCCCTGAAATACGAGCGGGAGTGCGATATTCTCGATCGAATTCATCGAAGGTAAGAGATTATAAGCCTGGAATATGAACCCGATGTGCCTGCGTCTGAAGCCGACGAGCTCATTTTCACTCTTTTTTTCCATATGTTCACCGGCTATTACTATCTCGCCTTTAGTCGGCTTTTCAAGTCCCGCCAGCATATTAAGCAGAGTAGACTTGCCCGATCCGGAGGTTCCTACTATGGCGCAGAATTCACCCCGTTTTACCGAAAAGTCCACCCCGTTTAAGGCGCGTACTTTCTGCTCGCCTACCCTGTATACTTTATAGAGATTTTTAACTCTTATTACCTCTTCGCTCATCTTTCCATCTTCCAGAAGAATCCGCTGTAAGGAGGAAGGACGCTGCCTCCTCCGAAGTCATGATCCTCTCCGGTAATAAGATCCGTTGCCATTCCGCAGCCCGCATCAAAGTGGGCTGTATATTCATTACAGTCGATATTTAACGCAACGAGTACTCTCTCTTCATCTGTCTTTCTCTCAAATATGCACTGCTTATTGGTAAGGACGATGGATCTGAAATCCCCGTAATTAAGAGCTTTCGATCCCTTCTTTGCCGCAGAGAGCTTTTTGATGTGTTCTGTAAGCTCATTACATTCAGGGGCATCAAACGAAACCCTGAGAGCGGGATCTCCCTGGCTCTTATCCGCCTTTGTCCCCCACTCACTTCCGTAATAAACACAGGGGATCCCGGGCATACCGAAGGCCAGCGTGTAGATAAGCGGAAGTCTTTTTTCATCCTGAATTATGGATGCTATCCTCGATACATCATGGTTATCCACAAAGGAAAGGAGGTGCTTTCCTTTATATAATGTCCAGTTCTCGGGACCGAACTGCCTTAAAAGGGAATGCACTATCTCAAAGAGGTTTTCGGAATTCATCGCCGAATGAAGTCCCTTATAGCATTCATAGTTCGTTACCGAATGGAGCATCTGATCGTTCATCATACGGTTGTAATCCCCGTGGAGCATTTCTCCGAGGAGGAAGAAATCTTCCTTTAAGGAATCCGTATATGAGCGCATCCTTCTTACAAAATCCTCATCCAGACAGTAAGCCACATCGAGCCTTAATCCGTCTATATCAAATTCATCAACCCAGAATTTAATGCTCTCAAGAAGATAGTTTATGACCTCTTCGTTTCTTAAGTTAAGCTTTACAAGATCGTAATTTCCTTCCCAGCCTTCATACCAGAGGCCGTCGTTATATGCCGAGTTCCCGCCGAAATCTATACGGTAAAACCAGTCCTTATATCCGGAATTTTCTCTGTTCTTAAGAACATCCTGAAATCCGAAGAAGCCTCTTCCGACATGATTAAATACACCGTCGAGCACGACTTTTATGCCGTTTTCGTGAAGCTCTTTACATACCTTCTTAAAATCATCGTTACTTCCGAGTCTTACATCTATCTTCCTGTAGTCCCTTGTATTATATCCGTGGGTATCGGATTCAAAGACCGGCGAAAAATATATGGCATTGCATCCGAGCTCTTTTATATGAGGTATCCAGTCAATTACCTTTAATATCCTGCTCTCCATAATACCGTCATTCTCAAAAGGCGCTCCGCAAAATCCCAAAGGGTAGATCTGATAAAATACACTTTCGTATGCCCACATGGTCATATCCTCTTCTTTCATATTTAATATGTCTTATCAACATTCGGTATTTATTATACTTTAACTCCACAATATATGCAATAATCAGGCAGTTTTTTCGAACCGAAAAAAATCGAAATAAATAACTTCAAAAATGTTATCCACAAACGATCCCCTCTTCTAGAAACATATCACATGTTAACATTTGAATCTGATATTTTATTAACAGAGTTATTATAACTACAGAAATTTGAACGCAATATATTGTGTATACAAAACATTAATTACTAAATCTAGTTCACATAATGTTTCAAACAAATTTTCGGTTTCCGGATCAGTCAATTTAAAATTCATGATTTTTTGCTTTCATTTTTTCTGAAAGGAATCTTGCAGAATGAAAAAAATGACGTTTTTTAACTGAGAAATCCCCAATTTCCACATAGTTATCCACAATTTCATTCCGTTTGTTTCCAAATTTCCACAGATTTCTGCAAGAAAACACCAGATTTTTGCTTGCAGAATTTTTGAGCTTATAATCTTAAACCTATTATGTAACATCATCCATCTAAGAGATTATGTCTCCCAAATAAAAATCAGAGTCCCATAAATGTCTCTGACTCTGATCAAAATTCAAACCAATATTCAAAATCTAATCCGGATTTATTCCAGATTTTCCCAAAATTCAGCTGTTTTTATTCCGGCTCCGTTAATAGAAACAGTTTTTATGTTTTTCCATTCGCGTGGAAAAAGACGCTTGTAATTTAATTCTTCAAATCTATCATCAAGGAGAACGATAACACCTGTATCCTCATGAGTCCGTATAACACGCCCTGAAGCCTGGAGGACCTTATTCATACCCGGGAAGCGATAGGCATAATCAAAGCCGTTTTCACCCATATTATCAAAATGGTTCTTTAAAATAGAGCGTTCGGCCCCGATCTGGGGGAGACCGGTACCAACTACAATGACTCCTATGAGAGCATCTTTCTTAAGATCGATGCCCTCGGAAAAAACACCGCCCATAACGCAGAAGCCAAGGAGCGTTTCCGGGACTTTTGTACCTAAATCTTCATCCTCCTCGGGCTCTATCTTCATTTTGATCACATCGGAAAGATCCGCTGTATTATCGCTTAAAAAAGCCTCTAAAAAGCGCTCTCTTTCACGCTCAAACATAACGCTTTCCTGCGATATCACCTCTATATCCTCTTCATCAGCGTACATGTCAAGGTAGGCCTGTCTGACTTCTTTTAAGAACTGATGTGAAGGGAAAAATACCATATATTTCCCGGGCTTTGCGCTTATCACCGAATAAATGTAAAGGGCTATGTTCTTATACTGTGAGGGTCCGCGCTTTGTATATCTGCTCGTGACCTCATTTCCTATAAGGACCAGCCTGTTTTCCGGAGGGAAAGTGCTGTTTGCATATACCTCATAATCTTCTTTTACTCCTCCGAGAAGCTTTTTATAATACTGGATCGGAAGAAAGGTCGCGGAAAACAGAATGGAGGCTATCCCCTTATCCATACAGGCTTTTAATTCTCTGCCCGGGTCGACACAGAATTCCTTTATCATGAACTTTTCATCCCGCTCATCCGGCCCGTCATATGTATATGAAACATACGTTATATAATGCTTGGGGTCTATCCTGTCATATGTATCCAGATAGGCTGAAACCTTGAAATAAAAGGGAAGCAGCTCCTCTTTTATCGGACTTTTGTCATTATCCTCAAGGTATGTTCCCATATTTCCCTGAAGTCTTTCAAGCGCGCCTATAAGATCTGACGCCGAAGGTGGTATCAGCATATATTCCTTATCGTCCGGGAAATTCTTTTTAAGATCCAGCATTATCCTGTTGCATCTTTCGGCATCCCTTGAAAGAACGGGAGAATAGCCTTTAACCAGTGCTTTAAGCTCTAAGAAATCTTCCTTATAAAGAGAGGCACTGTACATTTCGCGCCCTCTTTCCACGAGATTATGGGCCTCATCGGCCATAAATATGTATTTTCCCCTTATACCTTCGGAAAAATACCTTTTAAGACTGACATAAGGGTCAAAAAGGTAATTATAATCACAGATAATCGCATCGGCAAATGTGGAAAGATCGAGCTGCATTTCAAAAGGGCAGACCTCATATTCGAGGGCATGAGAAAGCATGCTGTCCCTGTCGAACGAATCCTCTTTCCTTATATAAGAATAGATAGCCTCATTTATCCTGTCATAATGTCCCTTTGCAAAAGGGCAGCCTTCCGGATTGCATATGCACTCATCTAAGGGACACATCTTCTCCTTCGCGGTAAGGGTAATCCTCTTAAACTTAAGCCCCTGCTCTTCAAGAAGGGAAAACGTATTTCTTGCCACGGATCCTGTCACGTTCTTTGCTGTCAGGTAAAAAAGCTTATCCGCTTTTCTTTCTCCGACGGCCTTTATCGAAGGATAAATGACCGAGATCGTCTTTCCGACACCTGTCGGGGCCTCCAAAAAGAGCTTCTTTTCCTCGCATATCGTCCTGTAGACATAGCCTATGAGCTCCTTTTGTCCGTCCCTGTAAGGAAACGGGAAAACGATCTTTTTAATGCTTTCGCTTCGCGTTATGCCCCATTCATAGTCATGATCGGCCCATTTCCTGTATTCGGAAATGATGCCGTCAAACCATTTTTCGAGCTGTTTTAAAGTGTAATTCTCATGGAAATATCTGATCGCTTCGCTCTTTATGTTGCAATAGGTCATCCTGACGCCTATCTGCGAAACGCCTTTTGAAAGTGCACAGAAATATGCATAGCATTTAGCCTGAGCCAGATGGACTTTTTCCGGCTCCTCGATCCTTGAAAGATCTCTGTATGTGGTCTTTATCTCATCTATTATTATTCTTTCCGAACCGGGGCTTTCAATGACGCCGTCGGCTCTTCCCTCTATGAGGATATCATATTTATCCCCATAAATAACATGTGACATCTTAACTTCGGCTTTGTAATCGGTGCCCATCCTGCTTTGTATCTTGCGATGGAGCCTGGCACCTTCGAGCATCGCCGATTCTCTCGATGCTCCGCCTCTGTTATCGATGTCTCCGCTTCTTAATATGAATTCAACCAGATCTCTTACGGATATCTCTATCTGCATCCGGCTAACATTTTCGTCTATCAGTTGTTATCCACCTTTCCGAAACGTGAAAAGGGCCAATAGCAGAAAACAGCTTTGCCCAGTATCTCATCCCTGGTCACGAAGGTATTTTCCCAGAATCTGGAATCAGCTGAACAATTCCTGTTATCTCCCATGACAAAATACCCGTCTCCGGGAACATAATAAGGCCCGAAAGTCCCAAGAGGAGCTTCTTTTACAAAATGATCATCAAGGGGCTCGGCAGAATCATTGATATAAACTTTGCCGTCTATGATAGTGACCGTCTCCCCGGGAAGTCCTATCACTCTCTTTATAAAATATACGGATTCATCATCGGGATATTTGAATATGATTATATCGAACCTCTGCGGGTTCTTTGTATTGTATGCGAGTCTGTTGCCTATTATACGGTCTCCGGTCATTATCGTATTTTCCATGGATTCGGAAGGTATACGTGCATTTACGATCGCATAAGTGTTAAATGCGAGTACCACAGCGACCACAACGACGAAGACTAAGACGTATTCAAATAATTCGGTCAAAAAATTTTTCATAATTATTCCTGTTTATATGCTATAATCATAAATATAATTTACCACCAAAGGACGGTTTCCACAAGTATGAAAAAAAGGCCCTTTATGCAAAGCATTCATATTTTGCTGCCCATCCTGTTGTCCCTTGCGTTTAATGCAGCACTCTCGATGATAGCCATGGCACTCATCGCACTTATCGCTCCGTCTGATCCGAAGCTTACTTCCTATTATATAAACAATTCCAGGCAGATGGCTGTCTATATAAATGCCGTTATCACGTTCATCATCGGAGTCATCTTCTTTCTTATGTATACAAAGGAATCCGAAGACCGGCGAATCTCATTCGACCTTTTCCTTCCCGTTTATATCCTGCTCGGACTCTCATTATCACTCTTCCTTAATATGTTCTTTGATTTTGCGCACCTTACGAACGCATCCGAGTCCTATAAGAATATAGCATCGATCCAGTATTCGGTGCCTCTTATCGCAGGCATCCTCATATACGGCATCATCAAGCCCGTAGAAGAAGAGCTCTTATACCGCGGGCTTTTTTACGGAAGGCTGAGGAAAATCTTTCCTGCTTATTTAGCCATCCCAGTATCAAGCCTTATCTTCGGTCTTATGCACGGGAACCTGACCCAGTTTGTCTATGCTTCTCTCATGGGGCTTTTACTTTCATTCGTCATGGAGAAACAGAAAAACCTCATACCCTGTATAATTATCCATGCTCTTGCCAATATGGTCATCTTTTCGGTAAGCAGCATAGAGATCCTTCATAAATATGTCTTTACCATACCCGGGTGCATCATATCCGGTTTAGTCTCCTTATTTGCAATTCTCTTCATATGTGCTAAAATGTTCCTTAAGGGAAAATTTAAACCCTTAAGAGCGGGGGAGCCAACGGCTGAGACGTCCTCAAAGGAAGACGGACCCCTATAACTTGATCCGGTTAATACCGGCGTAAGGAGGCTTATTCATATGGAAACAAAAAAGAAACTGTCAACCAGGCAGATCGCTTTTGCTGCGATCGCCATCGCACTCGCCACTGTTATCGCAACATTTTTAAAATTCAAACTGCCCTTCTGGTTCTCCGGCGGCTCCATCACCTTATTCTCCATGCTCATAATAGCACTCGTAGGTTACTGGTATGGCCCCGTTACCGGTCTTATTGCAGCGATAACGTACGGTATTTTACAATTCATAACAGGTCCCTACTATGTTCATCCCCTTCAGGTAGCCCTCGATTTCCCTCTGGCTTTCGGAGCCCTTGGCTTATCAGGCTTCTTCTGGAAAAAGAAGAACGGTCTTATCATCGGTTATCTGGTCGGAGCTTTCGGAAGACTGGTATTCCACTGCATCTCGGGAGCCATCTTCTATACCGAATATGTAGGTAATACTAAAGATAATTTCCTTGCACTTTGGGCCGGAATTGTATATAACATGAGTTATATAATTCCCGAAGTCATACTCACTGTACTTCTTTTACTGCTGCCTCCCGTAAAGCAGGCGATCAATTATGTTACAGGCCTTGCCCGGGGAGAGTCCCACTAAGGAGGAACTCATGATCTCGATCAGTCTTTGCATGATAGTCAAGAATGAGGAAGCTGTCCTTTCAAGATGCCTCGACTCCATAGCCGATCTCATGGACGAGATCATAATAGTCGATACGGGCTCTACGGACAAAACAAAGGAAATAGCCCTTAAATATACCGACAAGGTATACGATTTTGAATGGACGGGCAGTTTTTCCGATGCAAGGAACTATTCTTTCTCACTTGCCACAAAGGAATACATCTATTGTGCGGATGCTGACGAATATATGGACGAAGAAAACCGTAACAAGTTCCTCATGTTAAAGCGCGGTATGCTCCGTGACATAGACATCGTACAGATGTATTATTCAAACCAGTTATCATATAATACGATATACAACTACGATAAGGAACTTCGTCCTAAATTATATAAAAGGCTCCGCCCGTTTGTATGGGAAAATGCGATACATGAGGCGGTGCGCCTTGATCCTCTTATCTATGAAAGTGACATCACCATAGAGCACCGCCCCACGAGCAATCATAAAGGCCGTGACCTCGCTGCTTTCGAGCAGCTTTACAAAGACGGCATACATTTAAACAAACGTCTTCATAATCTGTATGCCAAGGAGCTTATGATATCCGGTGAGCCGCAGGATTTCACTCATGCTTATCCTGCATTTTCCGCTTCCATGAATGATGAAGACCGAAGCATGGACGAAATACTCGAAAGCTGCTGCATATGTGCGAAGGCATGCTTCTACTTAAGAAAATATCTGGATTTCTTTAAATATACGACAAGAGCCATCTCAGCGGGAGGCTGCAGCGAGATCTGCTGCGCCCTGGGAGACTATTACAGGATAAACGGAGATCATTCCGAAGCGAGCATCTGGTATTACAATGCCGCATATGAGACCGAGGCCATCTTAAATGCCAAATGCCACACATCAATCCCTTTGGGAGCGCTTGCCGAATGCTTCGATACTTTAGGCGATAAGGCAGAAGCTGCAAGATATCGTCAGATGGCGATCGACTCGGAAAAAGAAAACGAATAAAGGAATATCTCCTTTACATTCTTCCCCGTGATACGGGATAAAGCTTCTTTATAATATTCAGTCTGGACCTTATATCTTTTTATAAGGTCCGTTATTTTATCTACGCGATCTGTCTTATAGTCCATAAGGACGATATCCCCATCCTCTTCGAAGAACGCATCGATTATTCCCTGGATGAGTATGGTCTCATTCTCGGGAAATCCTTCTTTCAGCCTTCCTGCGGGAATCTCCATGACAAAAGGCTGCTCCTTTTTAAGCTTCCCGTTCTTATCGGCTCTTTGCATCCTCCTTGCAAGGTCGCTTTTTATAAATTTAACTATCCTCTTTGTATCGATAAGGTCGGTTTCTTCCTTTCGCATGCGCTCATCTTTTAAGATCCTTATCGTCTGGGCATTTATCTCTTTTAATATATCTTCATCATCCGTAATATCCGTAAAAGGAGCAAAACAGAGTCTTTCCATGAACCTGTGATATGCATTTCCTCTCCTGGTACCGCCTAAGGAATCCTTATCTTCTTCCTTTATGAAATGCGGGATGACTTCTTTCTTTACATCCGTTTCAAACATCACTTCGGTCTCGACATCCTCTTCTATAGCGGCATGTTTAAGTTCAGAAACGCTCGTTTTTGAATATAATCCCTCCAGCTCGGCATGGGGATAAGGATGATCTATCTTTAAAAAGAGTTCATTACCGGCCCTGCCTGTCCGGTTTTCCTTTATATAGGCCCTGAACGCACCTTCATCAAGCGCTCTTTGTGTTTCTCTTTCAGATGTCGCCTCTTTTATATCATCTTCGTTTACAACGCTTATATCGATGCGAAGTCCTTTTTCGGATACACCCATGGAATTTATAAGAAGATCCAGCGGTGACTTTGCGGACAAAAGATCTCCTCCGGAGTTTCCTGCCTTATCGGCTTTCCCGTAAATGTCATCGCAGACCCCGGTCATTATCAGCTTTTCCTTAGCCCTCGTTAATGCCACATAAAAGACTCTTATCTCCTCGCCTATCTGCTCCCTTAGGAGTCTTGCCGAGATTATGGCCCTTATCAGGGTATTTCTCTTTATCCTCTTTCGGGGATCTATCATTTCCACTCCTACATAGAGGTCTCTATTTAGCATAACGCGTGCTTTTTCATCATTGAAATTATAGCCCTTAGAGAGAGCGGAAACAAAACAGATCGGGAATTCAAGTCCTTTACTCTTATGTATGGTAAGCATCCTTACGCATCCGGACTGCTCGTCATCTCCGGATACGGGTTCGATCTCGTAATTTTTTATCTGCTTTATATATCTTAAGAATCCAAAGAGTCCCTTCTGCATAGCCTTCTCATAATCCAGGGCTTTCTGCAGGAGCATCTCGACATTTGTCTTCCTGACTTCCCCTCCCGGAAGGGTCGTAACATATTTAAGGTAATCGTGGTCTTTTATTATCTTATACAAAAGCTCATATACGCTTATCCTCTTTCTGGATCTCCTGTATTCGGAAAGCTCTGTAAGAAAAGCCTTCGCCTTATCGCTTTCGGATAATTTCAGCCTTTCATATAAGGAAATGTTCTTTTTGTCTTTTGTCTCTATCACTATGTCAGCAAGCTCTTCGTCGGTAAAGCCATAAAGCGGCGACTTAAGAACACTTCCTAATGCCTCATCAAGCCCGGGATGATCCGTTATACGCAGCATATCAAGTAGCGCCATTACTTCCAACGTATCAAAATAGCCCTTTTCTGAAGCCGTCCTTACCGGTATGCCTTCTTTAAGGAGCGTCTCTTCTATGGCGCGGGAATGATCTCCCATAGAGCGAACGAGTATGGCTATATCATCGTATCTGATGCGCCTTAACTGTCCGCTTTCCTTATCTTTTATCCTTCCGCTTTCTATAAGGCTCTTTATCCTTCCGGCGATAAGTTTTCCTTCGCCTTCGTACGGATCTCTTTCAGACCTGTTACCCTCTTTGTCATTTCCCGTATAGATAAGAAGTTCTGTATCATATTCGCCCTCTTTTCCTTCGGGATATTCCGCTCCCTCATATAAAGCCGCATCCTCATCATATCCCATACCGCCGACTTCAGGCCTCATTATGCCCGAAAAAACGTCATTGACGGCATTAAGCACCTCTCTTCTTGAACGGAAATTCTTCTTAAGATCGATCCTTATATCATTCCCTTTTCCCTCTTTATCGAAGAAATCGTATTTTTCAAGGAAGATCTCGGGGCATGCCATCCTGAATTTATATATGCTCTGCTTCATGTCGCCGACCATGAAGCGGTCATGTTCTTCCTCATTGGCAATAGCTGAAAGGATGAGTTCCTGAACCTCATTACTGTCCTGATACTCATCTATCATTATCTCTTTATAATATTCTCTGTAGGAAAGAGCCGTTTTGGTGGGATTTCCCTCCTCGTCTCTGAGTATCCTTAAGGCAAAATGCTCCATATCCGAAAAATCAATGAGCTTTTCGTCATCCTTTGCCTTCCTGAAGGCCTTCATCAGCGCTCTTTCAAGATATAAGAGTGCTTTAACGTTAGTTGATGCCTTTTTAAGGTCATCTGTCTGCACATCATGATCCGCAAAGAAGTATCTGTCCTTAAGGGCATTTATCTTCGCCTTGCAATCGTCTCTTAAGCCCTTTGCCCTCTCTCTTTCTTCCTTAGCATCCTCACCCCTTACCGTGGGGAAGGTCTCAAATGTTACTGACCTTATCTTCTCCGAAAGCTCTTTTAAAGATAGATCACGCTTCCCGGCGCACTCCTTAACCTTATCCCTTTCATTTTCAAGGAAGGAAACATATTTATCGACTCCGGCATTTTCGGATATCTCTATAGCCTTATCGTAAGCTTTAAGAGCGCGGCATAAAACATAAAAGACCTCTTCTTTAAGCGACTTATAAAGCACGCTTTCCTCAAAAGCATCTTCACTCTCATACACCTTTTCGGCCTCATCAAGCCACTTTTCCGGGTAGGGAAGGCTTGATAAAAACTCATGGATATCTATTAAAAATCCGGTTATCGCATCATCCCGTCCCTTATAGGCATATGAATCCGTAAGAGCTATAAAATCCTCATAAAAGCCGTCATAGAGCTCATTTTCCCTATAATACGCCTCCTCCATCACGCTGTCGGCGCACTCGCCTAACATGATCTTGACATTCGCGGTATCCGCTACGCTAAAGCCGGGGTCAAGACCTGCCTCTTCGAAATGATTCTCTAACAGGCGCATACAGAAGCTGTCTATCGTGGTTATCTGCGCATGATCCACCAAAAGGACCTGCCTCTTTATCCATTCATTTGAAGGATCCTCTTCGCTTTTTTCCTTAAGTGCCTGCCTGATCCTCTCCCTCATCTCGGAAGCCGCAGCGTTGGTAAATGTAACTATGAGTATCCTATCTATATCCGTTTCATTGGACTTTTCGCATACTTTTCTGACTATCCTCTCGGTAAGCACAGCTGTCTTCCCGCTCCCTGCCGAAGCTGATACGAGGATGTCTTTTCCCCTTGTCTCTATTACCTTTTTCTGATCATCTGTAAAGGTCATGCTTCGTTCTCCTCTACGATCTTCTTCATCTCATTTGCTGCGGCCGTATCATCCGCGCTTACCTTATCATATCTGTAACCGCGAATATTTTTATCAAACCCGCACATCCCCTTATATTCACAGTATTCACACGCATTCCTCTTTCCTTTTTCCAGGGGAAGAACGCTTATATTTCCGCCCAGGATATCCTTTCCTATAAGGTCTGTCTTAAGGGAAGCATATTTAAGATAAAGATCGAATGTCTCCGGATCGGTCACGTCACTGTTTGCCGTAAAGCTTCCGTCCTTTTTTCGTTTGATATGACAGACATCGCTCTCGGAAGACGACAGGTCGCCCGTAAGCAGGTTTATAACTTCTTCATCGCCTCTTATAAGCCCTTTTACCCTGCACTCTGACGTTATCTTCTTTGCTATCTCCTCGTTACTTTCGCCCGGCCCGCATTCTATGATCGGATCGTTTACCCGGTAGTAAAAGAGTGCCGCCGGGATCGCCAATTTCCCGCTGCTGCTTTCTTCATTCCTGCACGCGGCATCTAAATATACAGGCAGCTGGAGATTGGTTCCGTAAAGAAGATCAGCGGGCGAAAAGCTGTTATCTCCCGACTTGTAATCTATGATCTTAATGTATCTTTTATTGTCCTTTTCCGCGATATCAAGCCTGTCTATCCTGCCGTGTATCTTAGTCTTATTTCCGCCTTCAAATTCTCCCTCGAAGGTGACCGGCTTAAATCCGCTGCTTTCTACCTGATATGAAAGGACCTTTATCGTCCTTTTTAATATATCTTTTGCCCTTCTTATAAAGGTCTCGCTCCTTTTGGTATCATATAAGATGCTGTCCTTATATGCGGATGCAAATTCATTTAAGGCCGTCTCTAAATATCCATCCGTCTCTTCCTCGCTAAGGCTTCCCCAGGAAAGCCCCTTTTCTTTAAGCATCTCACCGTATCCTGCGAGTATCCCGTGATAGAGATTTCCGAGATCCATCGCATTAAATTCGTATTCCTCATCCCCGTTTAATCTAAGCCCGTATCTTACGAAATATGCATATGCGCATTTGCTGAAAAGCTCGAGCCTTGTAACGGAAGTATGAAGCTTTTCTCCGTATAAAAGCGCAGCCTTTTTTTCAGGTAACGGGATCGGTTCATATGAGATAAATGCCGCCTTAATCTCCTTATCTATAAACTCCTCATCCATCCCGGATGCAAGAAGCAGAAGCAGACCCATCCTTTTCTCATCACCGTTCCCGTTATAGGATACATAGTCCCGAAGCAGGGCCGAAGTGATATCCTTTGCCCTTTCCCTGGTCTCTATAAAGAAAAATTCATCCTCTTTTGAAATGACCTCGGTTTCCAGCTTTGAATAAAGCTCTGTAACACTCCTGCAAAGGTATGACGGCCTGAGGCTCTTTCCCGCAGAATCCTTCTCTGAACAGCTTATAAAGAGGCTGTCGGAAGGCTTTGTCATATTCATGTAGATATAGAGCCTTTCCTCAAAGCTCTTCTCCCTCGGAGTGGGCTTTAACGTAACTCCGGCCTCTTTTAAAAGATATCTCTCAAGCTCGGATAATAGTCCGCCTTCTGTCGTATTCTTGGGGATTATACCGTCATTTACGCCGATTATAAAAAGCGTCTTTACGGCCTTAAGCCGCGTTCGCTCGAGATCTCCGACAACTACCCTGTCGACGCTCTGCGGGAGCGACCCTACTTTAAGCTCCGAAAAGCCGGCCTTTAAGATCTCCGTATATTCCTTCGCGTCCATCTTCTCATCAAGAAGCGCGTATATCTGGTCAAAAAGTCCTATAACGGCAGCATAAACCTGCTCGCACTCCTTAGCCCTGTCCGGATCGTTTTGCCCGCTCCATTCATCCGCTATCTCATAAAGCCTCTCATCAGCTTTTGCCTTAAGGCATATCTCATAAAGTGCCTTTGTATACGAGCGCGCATCTTTCTTAGCTTCCGTAAGCGGCTTTAATATATCCATAAGCCTTTGCCTTAACTTATCCGCCTCTGCCCTTATATCCTTTTCGCCTTCGCCCTTAGCGGACGCACCCAGGACAAACATACGCTCATAGCGCTTTTTGCCGCGTATCCCGTATGTCTTTATATAGTCGGAGAAAAGGTCGGCTTCTTCGTCGGTAAAAGGCAAAAATCCGGTACGGATAAGACCCATGACACTGTCATATGAAAAATCACCGTTATAAACTCCCATCAGCCCTAATATGAAAACTATGAAAGGATGCTGTAATAAAGATGCATTCCTGTCAAGGAAAAGCGGGATATCGTGCTTGTCAAAAGCCTCTCTTAAGAAATGATCATATGAAGGCAGATCTGCACATATAAGAGCAAAATCCCTGTAAGCATAGCCTCTTTCCCTTATAAGGCGCCTTATCTGCATGCAGACCCATTCGCATTCCTCTTTCCTTCCCGGAAGCGAACTTACCGAAATGATATCTTTTGTATCAAGATCGCATATGTGGCTTTTATCTTCCTTCTTTGTCCTCATCCTGAAGATATTTCTTTCAAGATGGGAAAGGACTTTGTTATCCTTAAATCTCTTTACCGGAACATCGGATAAAAAGATATCTTCATTCCGTTTTATCGCATTCTCTTTTGCGATCTTATTTAAGTTAAGATAAGTCTTGGCGGACAGATAAAAGAGCGCATGTTCTTTTTTAATATCGTCAAGGTCTTCTTTTTTATCAGCCGTAAGAGTCACGATCACTCTTTCGGTGTATATCATCAGCTCCTTAAGGAGGATTTCCTGGATCGGAGTAAAACCGGTAAATCCATCTAAGCCGATGACACTTCCCTTAAGGATATCCGACTTTGAAATGCTTGCTATAAGTATGTCTATATTTTCTTCAATCGTGATATAATTTCCTTGGATGTATTCTTTATACCCTTTATATAAAATGGAAAGATCCTTCAGCTTCTCCTGTAAACGCCCCCTGTTATTTAATTTAGTTCCAATATTTTCAATGTTTTCCGGGGACAGGCCGTACTGGGCAAATTCCGATATCATGGACTTGACACCGGAAATATAACCCATGCGATTTATCTTATCGCCCATGATCGAAAGCTCATCCGCGTGATCGGCCGCAACTTTTCGCAAAACCAGATTTTTGCCGGTATCATCCAGCTTTGGCAGATCCTCGATCCCGAGTTCCTCAAAGATACGATGCGACAGTCTTCCGAAACTCATGACTTCCACATTCATGATCCCGCCGGACTCCGACATTTTACATAACGTACGTTGCGTTTCCATCGTAAACTGATCCGGGACCAGGATAAAGAACCTCTTATCAGGCTCTCTTTTCGCCTCGTTTAAGATGTTTCTGTATAAGGTTGTGCTCTTTCCCGATCCCGAAGGACCGACGATAAAACCAAGCGACATTTCGTCTCCTTTTTCTTATTTCTTTGCTCTCTTCCCTGAGAATTACAACCTCCGGCTTTCCGGCAAACAACTCATCGTCATCCCCAAGGCAAAAATGATGAGCAGGAATACACAATATGCTCCTTCACTTATATAAGGCTTAGCATCATTAAGATCGAAAGCAAATGTTAAAGACATATCCTTTGAATCTTCCTCTGAAGGCTTCCCGTCTTTTAAGTATGTAAGCTCTCCTCCGGGATAGGGCCTGAATCCGTACATATCATATACGACAAAGCTAAGACAATTATCCTCGTCGCCTTCGATCTGTTTTATGTGCAGTTCGTAGTCATTCTCGCCGTATAAAAGGCCTATTCCCGACGCTATGGAAGGTATGCCCACCGAATATGCCTTTGAGCCTGTAAGAGGCGATTCTGCGGCTTTTATGCTGTCTGAAAGGATCGTATCTTCTCCCCTCTTAAGCTCAACCGAGTAAACTCCCTTATTTTCCTCCCCCACGAAGTTCCTCCACTGGAAGATCATCCTGTTAAAAGGTGTGTTTATCTTAAAGTGCTGGACGAGCTCTTCACCCGGCCGAAGCTTTAATTCCCTGTTTGCAAGGATCTGGTCGGCGCAGGCATATGTAAATGCCGTATCCGAACAGGTATACATCCTGTATCTGTATATCCCGAGCGCTACCGCCGCTATCGTTATAAATATGCCGCCTATCCTTACGGCCCGCTCTGCTGCCCCCTGCTTTCCCGTTTTTTTGTTTTCTTCCGTTTTTTCTGTTGCTTCTTTTATCCCGAACCCCCAAATGACTTCATCCATCCATTTTATCCCGGACAAACCAAGAAGCATCCATATGCTCATAAACGGAACGCTGTACTGCTCGCTTGCCTCCCAGAGACAGTAGAACATCACTGCGCCGAGCATAGTAAGAACAAGAAGGAAGGTCTTGTTTCCGGCTGCCTTGTTCGCGGCCGCCTTCCCTGATGCAGTCTTGCGGGTATCTGTGATCACATAAAGGCAGGAAAAGAGCATAAATATCTGGATAAAGAGATAATATCCCTGATGGTAGATAACGGATATATCCCTGTGGCTTCCGAATATGTATTCATAGACCGTTCCTGTGCCGTAACCGTCGGCAAGATATGTAAGATATCCGTATTCGCCGTCTCCGAAAGTGCGGATCGTCTTTATTCGCCAAATATCAAAAAGGCCTTTTACGCCAAGTTCTTCCAGTTTCTCCTTTAATCTTTCATTTACGGCTTCTTTCTTTTCATCTGCTGTTTCAAATGAAGCCGTAAATTCCTCATCCTCCGCATTGTGGCCTCCCGGAGGCGTTAATGACATCATAATCCAGTGAGTAGCGGGAAATGCCGTATCTTTCGTATCTATTCCGACGATCTTTCCTGAAATCCCCGTGAAAAGTATTGTTATTAAAACAAACGAAATTGTAAAGGAAAAAACCTTGACAAAAATGCCTTTAAAAAAAACATAATACTTTTCATCCGAGGGTGTATCCGCCGGTTTTTTTATAAACAGCATGATGATGACAAATGCGATCACCGGTATTATGACCGTCGGCCTTATCACATACGAAACAGCCGCCAGAGCCCCGATAAAGGCCATCCTTAAATAACTTCCGTCAGTCTGGCCGCC
>OCVV011132258.1_pt1 | contig 21215 bp, 16 predicted proteins | sample 1539721 | NCBI WGS metagenome assembly OCVV01 (sample SAMN02144230, study PRJEB22623) | gut metagenome | biome: sheep rumen | host: Ovis aries | place: New Zealand
AGTTAGTTGAAAAAAAGAATATTTTATTATGTTTACATTTATTTTACATATTTATCAATATTTATAAATGGATGTTTAAAATTTCCACTCCCAGTTGGTCTAAATAGACTAAATGTTCTACCCTCACTACTTACGTTATCAATTGATGGATAAAGAGCATAAGTGCCACTGCCACCATAAGCAGCTTGAAACATATTACCATCTGAATTTGGAAATTTACTTTTTGTTTTTTTATGACCAACATAAATCATTGCATGTCCTCCTGATTTGGTAGCTGTAACTAGTAAGTCTCCTGGCTTACAAACAGAATCAAATTTAGTTCCACCCGGAACAACCTTAACTAATTTCCATTTATCAGTATTTTGTTGAAGATACCGCAACATACTACTTGGCCCACCGACTGCAATATCTGGATCAACAGTTGCTCGAATTATTCCTCCAGCAGCTTGAACACATGAAGCATAAGCATTATTGTCTCCATATTTGCCAATAGTAGCATCCATAACATCATAAAAATTAAATAATCTCCAATCATTTATCTTATTCCATGGATATGCATTAGGTTCTCTAAGATGGGCTTCAGGTGAAGCAGTTGGAGATAAGGCAACAGCTAAATCAGCAATTTTTTCATAACCGCTTTTTCCATTTTCATAATAACTCATATCAGGAATTATAGATTTTTTTTCTTGTTCACTAATAGCCTTATAAGTTGGAGTAACAGATACTTTTGTGGCATTTTTTAAACAACTAGTAATATTAAAATTAGTATCTATTAATGCTAACAAAGCATTAATAAATAATGGTATAAAGAAAAAATACAAGACAGATAAAAAACTGTTTTTTACTTTTTTCTTTAATTTTTTATCTTCAGGATCTTTTACTAATAAAAATAAATTAAAAACTAAAGATATTATTAAAATAATTGGTACAATTATGTTAAGAAGTAAAAGTATATTTTTAGCATAATAAAAAACAATACTTAATATTTTATTATAGCAGTCCATATTATCACCTTAATTTTATTTTTTATTTTGAAAAATAATAAAGTTATAGGAATCTTTCATCATATCATCAAGACCAAGTTCTGCATGCCAACCTAGTTCCTTCATAGCAAGTGTGCAATCTGCATAACAACTGGCAATATCTCCTGATCTACGTCCAACTATTTTATATGGTATTTTTACATTATTTACTCTTTCAAATGCTTTTACCATATCTAAAACACTATATCCATGTCCAGTTCCAAGATTATAATAATGAATTCCTGTTGTATTAAAAGCTTTTTCAAGGGCTTTAATGTGTCCTTTAGCAAGATCTACTACATGAATATAATCCCTAACTCCAGTTCCATCAGAGGTTTCATAATCATCTCCAAAAATATTTAATTCTTTTAACTCTCCAGTTGCGACTCTAACTATGTAAGGCATTAGATTATTTGGAATTCCATTTGGCTTTTCACCAATAAGTCCAGATTTATGAGCTCCTATTGGATTAAAATATCTAAGAACTATTGGTGTAAATTCACCATCTGATATAGTAATGTCTTTTAATATCTTCTCAATCATTAATTTACTGGTACCATAAGGATTAGTAGTTCCCCCTACTTTGCAATCTTCTGTTAATGGTAATTTTTCAGGATTACCATAAACTGTTGCTGAGGAAGAAAAAATTAACTTATTACAATTATACTTTTTCATTACTTCACATAAATGTAGTGTAGAAATCAAATTATTTTCATAATACATAATTGGTTTTTTAACACTTTCTCCAACAGCTTTATATCCAGCAAAATGAATAACAGCATCAATTTTATTACTAGAAAAAATATTATTTAAAGCATTTAAATTACAAACATCCTCTTTATAAAATTTAAAATCTTTTTCAGTTATTTTTTTAATTCTATCAACAATATCTATCGAAGAATTAGATAAATTATCTACAATAATTACATCATACCCATTTTCTAATAACTCTACGACAGTATGGCTACCAATAAATCCTAATCCACCTGTTACTAATATATTCTTCATTTTAACCTCCATATATTTGATTATAAACATTAACTACTTCTAACATTTCTTTACCTATATTATTATCAATACTTCCTTCAGAAAGACATTTTTTTAAAAAAAGTGATAAATTAGAAAAATTAAAATAAAACAGTTCAAAATCAGTTGCTAATTCTAATTCATCATAATGTGTCCTACTAAAATCTGGTAACTTATCTGTAATAATACGATAATAATAAATCTTATTTAGTACACATTTACCACTTCCAAAATAATTATTATCATAAGTTGAAATACATAAAAATGGTTTTTCATTAACTTCTATATCTATTCCAGTTTCTTCTCTTATTTCTCTTATTAAACACTTATCCATGTTTTCTTCTTTTTCTAAATGTCCTCCAGGAAATTGAAAGGTATTATTATTATAAGCTAGTAAAATCCTATTTTTTGAATTTATTATTAATCCTTTTACTCTGGTTACTTCTAATTCTATATCTTCATCTGTTAATTTATTTTCATTAAATATTATACTTTTCATAAATCACCTACAAATATCTTTCCCAATACTCTACTCTGTTTGGACTTACTGTATTATATACTGCCTCAATTGTATTTTTCATTACAGTTGCTTTATTCCAAACAATTGTTTCTTTGTTTAAACAACTAGCTTTAGATGAGGCCATCATATATTCGAAAGTTGATGCTCTATCTTCTTCTGGAGATGTTTGAGCATAATTATTTACAAATGGAGCATCAGGGGAAAAAGTATTACTATAAGACAAACTATTATTAATATTACCATAAGTAAAATCTTCTGGATTAAGAGAATTCCAAGTATTAAAATTAGCACCTTTTTTAAACATATATCTCTCTATATAATGATATGATTCATGATAAAATGACTCCTCAAATGGATATGTTACTGCAATAGAAATAACAGCATATTTATAACTAGAATCTGTAACTCCTGTAATACTATTTTCTGAATAGTTGTTAATGAGCATCACTGTTAAAGGTATTCCTCCATTTTTTATTTCTGCTAAGAATCCATTTGGATATAAGCTTAAAGCTTGTTTTAATTTATTCAGATTAGAATTAATAGTATTTTCATCAGAAATAGAAGAAGTAGAAATACCTTGTACTGTATAGCCATCTGTTTCATTGCCATATTTAACTGAAATTCCATAGGTATTTTGAATTTCAGTTCTCAAATTATTATTAATTTCTGTAAGTGTTAAAACATGAGTATTATTTTGTACTTGATTATTATTAGGAGTAGAATTTTTATTAGTATTATTATTAGGAGTAGGATTTTTATTATTATTAGGAGTATTAGTATTTTTATTGCTACCAGTTGGTTTATTATTAGGAGTATTTGTATTTGTATTTGTATTAGTATTTGTATTAGTATTTGTATTTTCAGTATTATTAGTATTATCATTTTTTATGGTGTTGGCACTATTTTCAGTACTAGTAGTAGTGTTCCCTGGAATAATTTCTGAACCATCTGCTGTTGTTATATTAATTGTACTTTTTTCTTCTTGCTCAACATCCTTTACTGGATCATATAATCTTTTGTCATTATTAATATCTAAAATAGCACCATAAATTAAAAGAGTTAATGAAATTACAATTACTATTCTAGCATAATAAGATAAATTTCTTTTTTTTCTAATATACTTATTACGCATGATAAACCTCCTTTCATTAACTATCTAACTAACCATACTATTAAAATAAATGCGATAACTAAAACAATAATCATAAGCAAAAATAGCCAAATATTTGCTATACCATTGTTATTGGTTATTAAATTTAATTCTTTCTTCTCATCTTCAACAAAAACTTGTTTTAAATAATTTGCTTGATCTTCTGTTAAACCATCTATTGTAATTAAATCATTATTACTAGAAACTAATCTAAATGTTAAATATTGATCCTTATCTAGATTAACAATATCATTTATTATAAATTCTTCATTATCATTTAATCTTTTTATTAATGAAACTAAAAAATCTTTATAAGAGATATCATTACATTTAAAAGAAACATCACTAAATTCTTGCATATTACCATTTCTATCATCAATATATTTTAATTCAATAACACATTTATTTTCATCTATTTTTATTCTTAATATAATTGAACTGTTTTTGTTTGACAATCTAAAGATATTGTATATTCTTTCTATATATTCATTATAATTATCTTTTGATAAATTATTATCTAATAAACTAATATCCATTAATTTTACCCCCTAAGTAGCAAACGTGGCTTGATTATTTTTAGTTAATTCAATTGGTTTTATTTCATCCTGACTATTTTCTTTCATTTGTTTATTAAGCTCACTTATTCTATCATACATTGCTTGAGCCTCTTTAGTTTTTCCTTCTTGATATAATTTTGATGCTTCTGCCATCATATCTTCAATACTTTCTTCTGATGGAGCAATAATTCCATTACTAACTAATTTTTGAATTTCATCATTAACTCCTGCTACATTAGTGCTTGCAATAGAGTCTCTTGCTTGAACTAAAGCTTCTTGAGTTGGCAGAGATTGTCTAAGATTAAATATTTGTTTTGCACTAGTTAAAATTGCACGAGGTTTATTATTATTAATTATATTAAACACTAGTGTTTTATCATTATTTTCATCTGTTGTTGCAGAAGTGCCTATATTAGTTCTTTCTTCAACAGGTTGAACAATAGTAGATTCTACATCTGTATTATTGTTTTTTAAAGATAAATTTTCATCGATTTCTTGACCTTTTGTATTATCCATAGAATCTTTAACAATTGAAATTTCACCAGGAGTTGGTATTAAATCATTAGTAGGTTTCTTTTGATTAATATTAATATCTTCTACATTATGTTTGTTAGAAGAATCTTCAATGTTATTGGTAATATTTTTACTTTCTAAAGAAGGCAAAATTATATTAGATTCAGAGATTTCTTTTTCTGGTTCAATAGACTCAGAAAAAGATGAAATAGTATTTGAATTACCAGCAACGTCTTTAGTAGAATCTTCTATTTTATTTGGTACTTCTTGCTTTGACAATGATATTTCTTGTTCTTTATTTATTGGATATGTAGTCCGATCCTGTTTAGATATTATTTCGTCTTGAACATTATCATTATTTTGTTTTACCATATTACTACTTACATTTGTAGATTTTTCAATATTTTCTACTGACGACTCTTCTTTTTTTTGAACATTGTTCTCTAAATTTGACTCAATTGACTTGTTTTCATTATTTCTGTAATTTTCCATTATTTGTGCAATATTTTCAGCAAGTACAGCAGTAAAATCATTCGAAAAACTATCAATTTTTTCTAGTAAACTAGCAAAGTTATTACCTACTTCTAGTAATTTTTTTACACTTAATTTTTCTTGCTCACATATTTTTTTTAACTTAATAGTAGTTTCTTTATCTCTTTCTACACTTATTTCTTGTTCTTTATTAGAAATTGAGTACATTTCACTACTAATAATATCCATTAAAATGGCTTTAATATTAATTACAGCACTTTCATATTTTTTATTATTAAATATATATTCTTGCTCCATAAAATCACCACCATTTTTCATGCATTAGCAATCTTTTTTAAAAGAGTTTGTACATTATTCCATTCTTTATCATCTTCAATTCCTTGCAAAAATAAGTCATTACCATTTTGAAGTATTTTAGATATATAAATAATTTCATCACCATCAGCACCACTAATTTCGCCTTTAGAATAAACTAAATACGTATTAATTTGATCATCACTAATCAAATAAGTTATTAATTCTACATTCATTGAACTTCCATCTTGATTTTTAATAACTATCATTTTTTTCTTATCAGTACTCATATTATTATTCATATGTAAAACTCCTTCTATCCTAAAATACATTATAAACAATTTTTAATAAGAAGTAAACAATTTAAGTATCAGCTTTTTATAAAGATAAATCTACTAATAAAGTAAATTTTATTTTTTCTTGCAAACATTTTACATAAATTTTAATTCTTTAATACAGGCACTTAATACTTCGATAAAATAGTCTATTTCCTCTTTAGTTGTTAAATAGGAAATACTTATTCGCATGCTTCTACTAGCTCTATTTAAATCATTAGTTATTGACATTATAGTCTTTGAAAATGAACCTGTTGAACAGGCTGTTTGTGTTGATATAAAAATATCTTTTTCTTCTAAGGCATGAAGCATTACTTCACTTTTAATATTTCTTAAGCTAAAATTAATAATATTATTAATTGAATATTCATTACTATTAATATCTATATCTAATTTGTTTAATTTGTTTATTAAATAGTCATGTAATTCTTTTATGTATTTTTCTTTTTTAGCTAAATCTTCATAAGCTAATCTTAAGGCTTTGGCACAAGAGGCAATTAGTGGTGTAGCTGGAGTCCCACTTCTAAAAATTGTTGTACTTTTACCGCCATGAATTATTGGATCAATAATCAAGTTTTTTCTCTTAATTAAAGCTCCAATTCCTTTCATTCCAAAAAATTTCTGACAAGAAAAAGAAGCCATATCCACTAAATTAAATTTAAACTGCATCTTACCAATACATTGTGTCACATCACTATGAAATAAAACTCCATTATGTTTTTTTATAACTTTACTAATACTTTCTATGTCTTGTATAATTCCAATTTCACTATTAACTGCACAAATACTTACAAGTATTGTATCTTTTGTAATTAGTCTTTCTAAGTCATTTAAATCAACTCGACCATATTTATCTAATTTAACATAGCTTATTTTGAAGCCAAATTTTTCTAAGTATTTAAGTGGTTCAAGAACTGATGAATGCTCTAATTGTGTAGTAATAATGTGCTTACCCCTACCATAATACTTTGAAGCAACTCCAAGGATAGCTAAGTTATTGGCTTCACTAGCACCGCTCGTATAAATTATCTCACTTGATTTTAGGCCTAAAATATTGGCAATTTGCTTACTACTAGCATCAATTAATTTTTTAGATTGTAGTCCTAATTTATGTAGCGAGTTAGGATTACCTACAAAATCTTTACATACTTTAACATAAGTATTTATTACTTCATCATTTACTGGTGTTGTTGCACTATAATCTAAATAAACCATAAAACCTCCTATTAAAAAATACCAATAATTATTTATTAGTATTTTGATAATAATCCCTTTCTGCAATTGTCTCAGATATACTATCTAATTGTTCAATATCACCTAAAAAGTCAATTACTTTTTCAATTCCATATAATACCTCTTTTAAACTTTTGCATTTTTGATAATCAATATTATATTTATTAAGAATATTTATTTCTTTTTTTGTAAGCATTAATCCATTAACATTAATAAATTTGTTATCTTCAATTAATCTATAAATATCTTCTTCTAATTTCATAACTACCTGCACACATAACTATTATTTTTTAATTTTTTCATTAATTCACCAGTAGTATATTTATCTCCTACTTTTAAAGTAATTACATCTCCACTAACAGTACTAGTATCAATTTCAATACCCAAATCATCATCACCATCAAAATCAATGTTATCAAGTAAAACAAGTTCATCTTTAGAAATATCAATAGTTACAACTACACTATCAGTTGTAGTTGTGTATTTTACTTTTTTTCCAAGATAATCCAGTGTATTTTCTAAGGAATATTTGACACTATTTTTATATGTATCATCTCTTAAAAATCTCTCTGGAAGAGTTATTCTTTTAACTAAATGAATATTACTTATACTATTACTATCTACTATACTAGTAATATTTTCTGTTAATTTTACTCCATTATCATATGTAGTAGTCTTTTCACATTCTACTTTATCTTGTTGAAGTGTTGCAAATAAATAAATAATTATAATTATCATAATAAAAGTAATAATAATTGGTAGTTTCATACTTTTTCTTGTCCCCATAAAATTTCCTTCTTTCTAATCATATTATAACAAACATCTATAAGTAAATCTAGGTTAAGAAAAAGAAAAAATCTAATAAAAATTAATTATTAGATTTTATTGATTTATATATAAGCCTAGTTTTTATAACATACTAAAATTATTACAAATTATTGATTATCTTTAAATTCTTGCCATTGCCAGTCTTTAATATAAGGCATATCTTCACCATATTCTCTAATATAGGCTTCATGTTTTTGGAGCATTTCACGACACCATTCAATAAGAACTTCACCAGTTTTTTTATATCTTGGAATTTTTTCTAAAGCAGAAATTACAAGATGAAATCTATCTATTTCATTTTGAACTCTGATATCAAAAGTTGTAGTAATTGTTCCTTCTTCTTTATAACCATAAATGTCCATATTTCTATTATGTCTTTTGTAAGTTAATTGTTGAATAAGTGATGGATATCCATGAAAGTTAAATATTATTGGCTTATCTTTCGTAAACAATTTGTCGTATTCTTCATCGGTAATACCATGTGGATGCATATCAGGGCTTTGCAATGTCATAAGATCAACTATATTTATAACTCTTATTCTAATACCTTTTACACTATGTCTCAAAATGTCAACAGCTGCCATTACTTCTAATGTTGGAGTCTCTCCAGAACATGCAAAAACAATATCCGGATTTCCTTCATCATTACTAGCAAATTTCCAAATACCAAGTCCTTTTTGGCAATGGGCTTTAGCTTGAGCTTTATTTAACCATTGTGGTCTAGGATGTTTTGAAGCAACAATTACATTAACATAATTTTTTGATTTTATGCAGTGATCAAAACAAGAAAGTAAACAATTAGTATCTGGTGGCAAATATATTCTAACAACACTTGGCTTTTTGGTTGCTATCATATTTAAAAATCCTGGATCTTGATGAGTATAGCCATTATGATCTTGCTGAAAGACATGACTAACAAGCAAAATATTAAGAGATGCAACCGGTGCACGCCAACTAATTTGACTGGAAACTTTTAACCATTTAGCATGTTGACCAACCATAGAATCTATTATTTTGGCAAATGCTTCATAACTATTAATAAATCCATATCTTCCAGTTAATAAGTAACCTTCAAGCATACCTTCACATAAATGTTCAGATAAAAATGAATCCATGACTCGACCATTGTTTGATAAATATTCATCATTTTTTAATATCTTATAATTCCAAGTCCTATTTTCTTTCTCAAAAATATGATTAAATCTATTAGATAAAGCTTCATCCGGTCCAAACATTCTAAAATTTTTATTATCTTTATTTAATTCAAATAAATCTCTAATATAATTCCCAAGATTCATTGTATCTTGAGAAATTATGCTACCTGGTTTTTTAATATCTAGGCAATAATCTTCCCAATTAGGTGTAATTATTTCTTTTAAAAGTAGTCCTCCATTAGCATAAGAACTAGCTCCCATGCATTTACTTGGAGACGGAGCTAAATCTCTTAATTCTTTTATTAATCTTCCTTTTTCATCAAATAATTTATCTATTTTATAACTTTTTAACCAATTTTCAATTATTTTTAAATTTTTAGGATGATCTACATCTATTGGAATTGGTACTTGATGTGCCCTAAATGATCCTTCTATTTTTTTAGAATCATATTCTTTTGGACCAGTCCATCCTTTTGGTGTTGTTAAAATAATTAATGGATATGATCCTTTACCAGTATTTTTTATTTTTTTAATTTCTTTAATAACCTTATCCATTGTTTTAGCCATTTCTTCATGCATTTTTAACGGATTAGATCCTGTTACAAAATATGGTACCCAACCACAACCATAGAAGAAGTCTTCCAATTCATCTTTACTCATTCTTCCAAAGACTGTTGGATTGGAAATTTTATAACCATTTCTATGAAGAATTGGTAAAACTACTCCATCACTTTTTCTATTTAAAAATTTATTAATATGCCAAGATGTAGCGAGTGGTCCAGTTTCTGCTTCACCATCACCGACTACACAAGCAGCAATTAAATCTGGATTATCTAAAACGGCACCAGCAGCATGAGCAAGACTATAACCAAGCTCGCCACCTTCATGAATGGATCCAGGTGTCTCAGGTGCAACATGAGAAGATACTCCTCCTGGAAAGCTAAACTGTTTACATAATTTTTTAAGACCTTCTTCATCTTCACTAATCCATGGATAAAATTTAGAATAAACTCCTTCTAAATAATTATTTGCAATCATAGCTTGACCACCATGACCTGGTCCAGATATATAAATCATTTTCAAATTAAATTTCTTAATTACTCTATTGAGATGCATATAAATAAAATTTTGCCCTGGAGTTGTTCCAAAATGTCCAACTACTTTTGGTTTAATATGATTAATAGTTAAAGGTCTTCTAAGTAATGGGTTATCTAACAAGTATAGTTGAGCAACACTTAAATAATTTAGTACTCTAAAGTATTCATCCATTCTTTGCAATTCTTTTTTCTTTAAAACAGCCATTTTTTTACACTCTCCTATTCTATAAAAGTATAGCACAAAATTATCTTTTTTAAATAAAAATTGAATAATAATATTCAACTATTTTTTATAAATATTTATTTATTTTCTTTATTATCATCAGAATAATCATCTACAATTATATAAGCCGTTGTTCCTTTAAATCTATCAACATTAGGATCATACTTTGGAATATTAGATATATTCGTCTGACTCATATTATAATTTATTGTTTTATAAATATTCTTTTTTAAAATTATATCTAATTTTTCTTTAATTTGTTCTTTTGAAAAAGGTTTAGCAATATAATCACTGAAGCCTTCACTTAAATATTTATTTTTTGCTCCGGATAAGGCATCAGCTGTTAGAGCAATTACTGGAGTATTAAAATTTGGTATTTCTTTTAATTTTATAAGTGCAGTTTCTCCACTCATATTAGGCATCATAATATCCATAAATATTAAATCATAATTATTTTCTTCTTTTATCTTATTAATGCATTCTTCTCCACTATTTGCTTCTACAATATTAAAATTAAAATCTTTGAGAGCTTTTTTTGCTACTTTTATATTTAATTTATTATCATCTACAATCATTATCTTTTTGCCGGCATAATTTATATTATTTGAAATAATAGAACTACCTGTAAGAGATGCATTATTTTGATATATTTTTGTTTTTTCAAGCATTCTTTCCTGACTTATTTTTTCTGTTAAAGCTTTTATTTTTTGAGGAATAGTTACTATGAAGATAGAACCTTTTCCATATTGTGACTTAACATTTATTTTTCCACCCATCATATCGACAAGTGCTTTCGTAATTGCTAGTCCTAGTCCTGTTCCTTCTGTAGTAGAATTTTTTTCAATATCAAGTCGCTCAAATTTAGTAAATAATTTATTAATATCTTCTGCCTTTATTCCACGACCTGTATCTTGACAAGTAATAATTATATTTGAAATATTATCTTTCAAATTATTAATACATTTTATATTAAGATTAATTTGTCCTTCATCAGTATATTTAATAGCATTTGTAAGTAAATTATTAATAATTTCCTTAATTTTTGACTTATCTCCTATTACTTCATAAGGTATATCTTTTGAGATGTCTAAATTAAAAATAACATTTTTTTCTCCTATTCTTGTTTGAGTAATTTTACACATATTTGTTATTTCTTCTCTGAAGTTATAGGTACTTTCAACGAGTTCCATCTTATTGGCTTCTATTTTATTTATATCTAAAATATTACCAACAATTTCTAATAGTGTTTGGGAGGCATTTCTAATATCTGTTGTATCTTCAACGACTTCTTTTGGAACTTGTTCTTTATAGCTTTCAATATCTTCTGATAATCCAACAATAGCATTAAGTGGAGTTCTAATTTCATGGGACATACTTGATAAGAAATCACTCTTCGCATGGTTTGCTCGTTCAGCTTGCTCTTTAGCTAATTCCATTTGACTTAATAATTTTAAATCAGGATTTTCAATAGTAAAATACATTAAATAACATAAAAGAGATAATATCAAATCATAAATGTTAAATTGGGGATGAAATAGAACAAATATTCCAAGAAATAATATTATTGGTATGATATAAAATATTGAATTATACCTTTTATCATTTTTCTTTTTATTTATTAAAGCAACAATAAAAGTAAAAATTACATTAATAAATGTTAAAGAATAAGTTAATGTTATAGATGAACCTTTACCACTAGTTATTCCCCCTACTTTGTAAACATCAAATTTTAATAATAATATTAAGATTCCAATAATTACATAAAATATATTATTTATTAGAATATTTTTTTTAAAATTATTACGATATTTTTCATAACTAATATATAAAATATAAGATAATAAATTAGTAGTTATAATAACAATAAATAAAGAACCAATTTTATTAATCAAGGAAAATACATAAGCAAAGTTAGGAGTAATATTATCTACTGCATAAATGCTTGCTAGATAATGAGATATGAAATTAGTACTGTTAACAAGTAAAGTAAATATTAATATATTTTTATAAAAATAGTTTTCTTCTAAATTAACCTTCTTTTTTGTAAAAAAAACAATTGCAATTAATGATGTAAAAATCAAACAAACAAATGGTATATCATATTCTATCATTTATATCACCTATTATAATATTAGTATTAAATTTATTTTTTTGCAACAAATAAGAATAATTATAATAGTAAAATAAAAAATCTAGTTATTGACAAATAAAATATATCAATACTAGATTTTTTCTTTATAAATTATTCTTTATAATTTATCTTTTTTTAATTAATACTTTTTCTTTTAAATATTTTTCCATATAATTTGGAACATTTTTTCTATCTAAATCAATTCTTTTTAAAATAAAACTATTATCTTGAAGTTTATGCTTTTTTAAATATTCGGGATTTAATTCTAAATCAGAAATTGTTTTTATAACATCAGCATATTCTCTATCTTCATTAGTCTTTTTAGTTAAATATTCAGCTTCAAAATCTACTCCCTCTTTCCATTTTAATTTAGTAAAAGAATCAGCTACTATTTTTTCTCTTAATTCTTCTTCTAAATCAATATGCTCACTTCTTTTTATTTGTGGAAAATGTCTTTCAAATAAATAATAAACTGAAGTTGCCATTTTGTCTCTTAAATAATTAGTTTTAGATTTTATTTCATATTTTTCATTTTTTAATTTACCAGGAAAGTATTTATTTACAGGAGCATCTATTTTAGAAACATCTATTGGATTACTAAAGTCTATGTATGAAGCATTATTTTCATTATCTCTTAAATATGAAACAAGTACTATTTTTTTATTGGTTTGTGTTGCTAAATTAACAGGTCCATCAAATAAATTATTAATAATTTTATTTGGACTAATATTATGAGAGCCTTCTGGGAAAATTAAAATACTATCTTTTGTTAAAACTCTTTTCATTTTTGGTATTAATTCTTTTCTCTCATCTTTATCTAAAATATCAAAAGGAATTATTCCATTTAGTAACCAAAGTAAAAATATTTCTGGATTATTTTGAAGAGAATCAATTGAACCCAATACTAAATGAGCATTTCTATCAATTACTCCTAGAACTGTTTCAATATCTTCTGGACATGTATGATTGCAGACAAAAATATATTGTTCATTGTCATCTAATTTAGGATATCTTTCAACAATAATATTATGTTTTCCTTTTTTTAAATCATATTTCTCTATTGGAATAAATTTTGTTGATAAATTAGAAAAATATTCTTCATCAGTTTGATTATTATTATTTTTTACAAATATAATATTAGTATTATCAAATATTGATAGTATCTTTCTAAATGAATTATTAAATTTATTTCTAAATTGCAAGCCAAAATTTGAAGTAAATTCATCAGTACTTTTTTTATCTAAATCACTTATAATTAAATTTTTCATATATAGTCTCCTTTAAATAGTCTATATTATAGCATATTTTTATATTTTTGTATATATAAGTATTTAGTGTATTTCATTATGTAAATTATTAATTTCATTTAATTAGAAAAATTAGATAACTTTATTTACTTTTTAAACGAATATTAAATAATTAATATATAGATTTATTATAAAAAATATTTAACTTGAATTAGTTAAATATTTTTCTTTTCCATGTTTTCATAAGCTACTGTGAGCATTAATTTAATTCTATTTACTTGATTAGTATGACTTGATCCTGGATCATAGTCAATTGCTACTATATTAGCATCAGGATACATTTGTCTAATTCTTTTTATCACACTTTTACCAACAATATGATTAGGAAGACAAGCAAATGGTTGAACACAGACAATATTATCTATACCATCTTTTATAAATTCAATCATTTCAGCTGTTAAGAACCAGCCTTCTCCTGTTTGATTACCTAAAGAAATGATACCATCTACATTATCAGCTAAACGATAAATATTAGTAGTGCCTCGATATCTTGTTCCTTTTAAAGCTTCTCTTATTGGTTTTTCGTAGATATCAATAAAATTTAGAACTTGTTTATAAATTAAAGCTTGAACTTTACTTGTTTTTAACAAGTCACTTTTAATCATTGTATTAATAACACTATATTTAACAAAACCCATTAATTCTGGTGCAGTTACTTCTGCTCCCTCTGATTCTAATTTTTCAACTAAATTATCATTACCAAATGTATGATATTTAATTAGTATCTCTCCCACGATACCTACTTTTGGTTTAGGTGTAATTTTAGTACGAATTTTCTTAAAATCAGAAACAATTTCTTTAATATTTTCTTTAAACTCACTAAACTTACCCCGAGTTACTGCATCACAACATTTTTTATTCCACTTTTCATATAAATCTTCACTTCGGCCATGTGCAATTTCATAAGGACGAGTTGCTAGTAAAAGTTTCATAAGTAAATCACCATATAAAACTGCCTGAAGAGCCTTTAAAGCCATTGGAATAGTAATCTTAAAAGCTTGTTGTTTTTCAAGACCACTAAAGTTAAATGATAATATAGAAACATTACCAAAGCCAGCATCTTTAAGCCCTTTTCTAATTAAGCCAATATAGTTAGTTGCTCTACATCCACCACCAGTTTGAGTAATAATAACACTTGTATTATTAAGATCATATTTACCACTTTTTAGGGCACTAATTAATTGACCGATAACAATGATTGCTGGATAACATGAATCGTTGTTTACATATCTAAGTCCGGTATTTACTGTCTCATCATTACTTTCTCTTAGATAGACAGCATTATAGCCTTCGCTTCTTAGCAAAGCTTCAAATAAAGGCATATGGAATTTGGACATATCTGGAAAAAGTAGAGTATGCTTCCTGTCACTTTCTTTAAAATAATTTTTTTCATATGTATAAGGAACATAATTTTTAGCATCTTCTTCTCTTTTATTCATTGAGGCAATTAGTGATCTAATTCTAATTTTAGCTGCTCCTAAGTTATTAATTTCATCTATTTTTATTGCCGTATATAATTTGTTATTTTTTCTTAATATTTCTTCTGTTTGATCTGTCACAATTGCATCTAATCCACACCCAAAAGAATTTAAGTTAACAAGTTCCATATTATCATGTTGAGATACAACATCAGCGGCATGATAGACTCTTGAGTGATATGTCCACTGATTAACTACTCTTAAATTAGACTCTAGTTTAGATAAATGACAAACAGAGTCTTCTGTTAGAACAACTAATCCTAAAGAATTAATCATTGTATCAATTCCATGATTTACTTCTTTATCTAAGTGATAAGGTCGGCCAGCTAAAACAATAGCTTTCTCATTGTGTTTATCAATATATCTTATTATTTCTTCGCCTTTTTTACGAACATCATCTTTAAAATGAGCAAGTTCTAAGAAACCTTCATGAATCGCAGACTTTAATTCTTTTTTAGTAAAATTATATTTCTTAAATTCTTCTACTTCGAGTATTCTTTTAAGAAGTTTTTTCTCATCTAATGGTAAAAATGGATTGATATAAGTAATATTATTTCTTTCTAGTTCTTCTTCATTTAGTCTTATTGATTCAGAGTAACTTTGGACTATTGGGCAATTATAATTGTTATCTTGATTACCAAATTCACGTGCTTCATACATTATGCAAGGATAAAAAATTGTTTTTACTCCTTTTTCTATCAAATTAATAATGTGACCATGAACAAGTTTTGCTGGATAACAAACTGACTCTGATGGCATAGAGTTAATTCCTTTTTCAAATAGAGCACGATTTGAATGATCAGAAATAACCACTCTAAATCCAAGACACATAAATATTGTGAACCATAATGGATAATCTTCATACATGTTTAAGGCTCTAGGAATACCTATTTCTCCGCGAGGTGCATCTTCTATGTTTAATGGTTTATAGTCAAATAATCTATCATATTTCCAAGCATACATATTAGGAAGCGTTGAAAAACTACCATTATTACCAGAACCACGTTCACATCTATTTCCTGAAATAAATCTTTTTTTGCCAAACATATTAATAGTTAAACGACAATTATTTTCACACCTTCCACATCTTGCCATAGTTGTTTTTACTTTTAAATTAATAATTTCATCAGGAGTTAACATACTACTTTTAACATCCTGATCATCATATTGTTTGAAGTTATTTAATGCAATTAAAGCTACTCCATAAGCTCCCATAAGTCCGGCAATATCTGGTCTAATTACGTCTTTCCCTGTAATTTTTTCAAAAGCACGAAGTACTGCATCATTCATAAATGTTCCACCTTGAACAACTATTTTATCACCAAGTGTTGAGACATCTCTAATCTTCATAACTTTTTGAATAGCATTTCTAATTACCGAATAACTAAGTCCTGCAAATATATCACTAAGTGGCCGTCCTTCTTTTTGAGTTTGCTTAATTTTAGAATTCATAAACACTGTACAACGAGATCCTAAATCAATTGGAGCTTTTGACACAACAGCATATTTTACAAAATCTTCTACATTCATTTTTAAACTTTTAGCAAGTGTTTCAATAAATGAACCACAACCAGATGAACAAGCTTCATTTAACATGATAGAGTCAACTGCTCCATTTTTAATCTTAATATATTTCATATCTTGTCCACCAATATCAATAATACTTTCAACACCTGGTAAAAAGTAATTTGCAGCTTCAAAATGAGCCATAGTTTCAATTTCTGAAATATCTAGATTAAAGGCCGTTTTTATTAACATTTCACCATATCCTGTTGAACCACTACTTCTAATAACTGTATTTGGACCTAGTTTTTTATATAAATCAAGAATCATTTCCCGACAAGTATCAACTGGTGTTCCCATATTACTTTTATAATTTTCATATAAAAGCTCTCCATCACTTGATATTGCAACAACTTTACAAGTGGTAGATCCAGCATCTATTCCGACAAATACATCTCCTGAATAAGTATTAATATCTCTTCTTTTAACACTGGCTGATGCATGCCTTTTTTTAAATTTTTCATAATCTTTTTCATCTTTGAATAGTGGCTCTAAGTCGTTTTCTTCTTTTTCTCTAAAATATGAAAATCTTTTCATTAAATCTTTTAATTCTTCTTTTGAATAGATTTTACTTTTAGCTTTATCAAGTACTGCTCCAACACAAACGAAAAGTCTAGCATCATCGGGAATAATTACTTCATCTTCTGTTAAATCAAGCGTTTTAATAAATCTTTCTCTTAACATATCTAAATAGTTTAGTGGTCCACCTAAAAATATTACATTACCTTTTATAGGTTTACCACAAGCAAGTCCTTGAATGGTTTGATTAACAACAGCTTGCATAATAGATAAAGCAACATCTTCTCGTCTTGCCCCTTCATTAAGCAATGGTTGAACATCGGTTTTAGCAAATACTCCACAACGAGAAGCAATTGGGTAAATTGTTTTTCCTTCTTTGGCTAATTTATTTAATCCTTCGGTTGTAGTATTTAATAAAACCGCCATTTGGTCAAGAAAAGCTCCAGTTCCGCCAGCACAAGAACCATTCATTCTTTGCTCTATCGTTTGGTCAAAATAAATAATCTTAGCATCTTCACCACCTAACTCAATAGCAACATCAACACTTGGCGTATATTTTCTAATAGCATTTTTACAAGCAATAACTTCTTGAACAAAAGGAACATCAAGATATTTTGCTAAAGCAATAGCTCCACTTCCCGTCATATTAATTGTAAAATTAGAACTAGGAAATTTATCTACTACTTCATTAAATAAAGTTTTAATAGTGGCTTTAGTATCAGAAAAATGTCTTCTATATTCACTATAAAGTATATTTAATTTTTTATCTAAAACTACTACTTTAACTGTAGTAGATCCAACATCAACACCAATATTTAAAACTTTTTGCATAAACAAATCACCGATTATAATTGTACCACAAAAATAGACATATTTATCATACAAATATGCCTATTTTTTCCTATAAGTATAAACTCTATTATCTTCAAAATTCACTAAATTCAAAATTAGAATCAAATATATTTTTCTTTTTTAAATAAATATTTTTTCCATGGTACCTTCAAAAATTTACTGAATATTATACCTCAAAAAAGTGTAATAACTACTTAATTAGTTATTACAACTATTATTTTATTAATTAATTGTTTTTTACTATAACATTTATTTAAATAGCAACCTATAATAAACAAGAAAATACAAGCAATTACTATATATTTATCTGTACTTCTAGCTGTATTTGGTACTTGAATTACTTCTTCATTAGTAGGGCACAGAGTTTGGCGAGCTTTTAAATTATTAGCTTGAATATAATTCATCTAGTCTTGAATTTCTTTTAGAGTATCATTAAATGGCTTCCATAAATTATCATAACAACCTTTAATTAAAATAAAGTAATTATTAATATTAACTTTTAAATCATATTGAATAAGTTAGTGAATTTTCTTCTTTAACTTTTTGTTTCGATGGTAAATAAATCATTTAAACAGCTATTATATATTCATTTAGACTTGAATCAAGGTATTCAACCACATATTTAGAAAAATCTAATCTCTTTTTACAAGTAGATGTCGTCCCAGCTTCACATTCTATATTATCGTCAGAAATTACATATTTTAAAGTATTAGAAGTATTAAGCTTACTACTTTTAAACTATTTTTCATACACACACATCTATTATAATAGATAAAATATTTTAAACACCTTAGAAAAAAAGATGTATTAAAATATATTTACATCTTAATTTACATCTATTTAGAAATTACATCACATATTAATTTACTGATTTCTGTTGGATTATCTATTGGAAGGCCTGCTATCATTCTAGCTTCACTATAAAGTATTTTTGTATATACTTTAAATTCATCTTTATCATTTTTATATAAATCTTTTAACTTTTCTGCAATTGGGTGTTTTTCATTAATCTCAAGTATTTTTTGAGCTTTAATTCCCATATCATTTGGCATGGCATCAAATACTTTTTGCATTTCAATTGAAACGTCACCTTTAGTAGTTAAAGCAACTGGATGAGATTTTAATTTATTACTAAATTTAACTTCATTTACGTCTTTTAATTCATCATTCATTTCTTTTAACATATCTGAGTTATCTTTATTTACTTTTTCGGTTTCTTTTTTCTCTTCTTCAGACTCTAAGTCAAGATTTGCATCACTTACATTTACAAATTTTTTAGAGTCATACTCTTGAATGGCAGTAACACAGAACTCATCCACATAATCAGTTAAATATAGGATATCATAGTCTTTATCTCTTACTTGTTCTACTTGTGGTAGAGAGTTGATTTTTTCAATTGAAGAACCTGAAGCATAGTAAATTTTATCTTGTCCTTCCTTCATTTCTTCTGCATATTCTTTTAATGTAATTAACTTTTCATGATGTGCTGAATAAAACATTACTAAGTCTTTTAATTTATCTTTATCTGCTCCATAATTATTATAAACACCATATTTTAATTGAACACCAAAAGTTTTGAAGAAAGAAATATATGTTTCACGATCATTTTTAAGCATATCTTCTAATTCACGTCTTATTTTACTTTCAATATTTTTAGCAATTATTTTTAAATTTTGTGACTCTTGTAACATCTCACGAGAAATATTTAAAGATAGGTCTTCAGAGTCAACTACACCTTTAACAAAGCTAAAATAGTCTGGTAATAAATCAGCACATTTATCCATAATTAGAACACCATTAGAGTATAGTGAAAGTCCTTTCTCATAATCTTGAGTATAATAGTCATATGGAGCATGAGATGGAATAAATAATAGAGCTTTAAAAGAAGCAAGTCCTTCTCCTGACATAGATATAACTTTTAGTGGTTTATCATAATCACTAAATTTATCCATGTAGAAATTCTCATAATCAGCATCAGTTACTTCATCTTTACTTTTTTTCCAAATTGGAACCATACTATTTAATGTTTCTATTTCTTTATGATCTTCGTATTTATGTTCTTTTTCATCTTTTAATTCATGATGAGTACATTCCATTTTAATTGGAAAACTAATATAATCAGAATATTTTCTAACAAGATTTTTAAGCTCATATTCATCCAAATATTTAGAATAATTATTTTCACTATCATCTTCTTTAATATGAAGAATAATATCAGTACCACGTGTTTTTTTATCACATTCTTCTATTGTATAACCATCTATTCCCTTACTTTCCCAAGAATAAGCCTGGCTTTCATCAACACTTAAACTATTAACAGTAATTTTATCACTAACCATAAAAGCAGAATAAAAACCTACACCAAATTGACCAATAATATCAGTCTTCTCTTTCTTAGTCATATTCTCTTTAAATGATAAAGAACCACTCTTAGCAATTACTCCTAAGTTATTATCAAGTTCTTCTTTAGTCATACCACAACCATTATCACTAATAGTAAGTAATCTTTTATCTTTATCAAAAGATAAATTAATCTCTAGATCTTCTTTTTTAACTTTAATTTTTTTATCCGTTAAACTTCTATAATATAATTTATCTAAAGCATCACTTGCATTACTAATTAACTCCCTTAAAAATATATCTTTATTTGTATATATAGAATTAATCATTAAGTCAAGTAATCTCTTAGACTCTGATTTAAATTGTTTTTTTGCCATATAATCATCTCCTAAAAATTATGTACAAATATTTTATATCACTATTTTTAGCACTTGTCAATTATAAGTGCTAAATTTTAAATTAAAAAAATAAATATAAATATTATTTATTTTAAAGTATTTCATATATTAAATATTTATAAAAAAGAACTATAAATTTAGTTCTAATATAATGTTAATTTATAAATAACTTTTGATATCTAT
>OCVV011288898.1_pt1 | contig 21215 bp, 12 predicted proteins | sample 1539721 | NCBI WGS metagenome assembly OCVV01 (sample SAMN02144230, study PRJEB22623) | gut metagenome | biome: sheep rumen | host: Ovis aries | place: New Zealand
CCGGCCCTGGCCATTATCGTCGTGTCGGATATGGGTGAGCAGTGATCTCCGCAGACAGCTCCCGCCATACATGCAGAGATGGCGATTATCATGAGCTCGTTGTTAAGATCCGCATTAAATACATTTACCACGATCGGGATCAGGATGCCGAATGTTCCCCAGCTTGTTCCGGTGGCAAATGCAAGGAATGTTCCGACAACAAATACTATTGCGGGAAGCATGCTCATAAGTGCGTGGTTTCCGGCCATATTCTCAACAAGTGATGCAACATATTCCTTTGCGCCGAGCGAATCGGTCATGGATTTTAATGTCCATGCAAGAGTAAGGACCAATATCGCGGGGACCATGCTCTTAAAGCCTTCGGGGATCGCGTTCATGCATTCCGAGAACTTGAGCACCCTGGTAGCTATCATGAAGATTATCGTAATTATGAGAGCGACGATCGAACCGTAAACAAGCCCTACGGAAGCATCGGAATTGGAGAATGCATCGATAAAGTTTTCTCCGTCAAAGAAACCGCCGGTATATATCATTCCAATAACACAGCTTATTATAAGTACGACTATCGGGAATATAAGGTGGATGACCTTTCCGTTTCCCGAGATCGGAGGATGAGGCTGATCCTGGGACCCGGTGATACTGGGCTGTTCTTTTATCTCGCCGTCATCTCCGTTTAATCTTCCGCTCATCTCGGCAAGCTTCATGGGACCGAAGTCAGCCTTTCTGAACGTAAGCGTGAGCATCATGGCGATGGTGAGAAATGCATAGAAATTATAAGGGATAGCCCTGACAAAAAGCGTAAGTCCGTTTGCTCCGTCGACAAATCCGGTAACTGCAGCAGCCCATGAAGAAATGGGAGCTATGATGCAGACCGGTGCAGCCGTTGCATCTATCAGATACGCCAGCTTCTCTCTTGATATCTTATGCTTGTCCGTAAGCGGCCTCATAACGGATCCTACGGTCAGGCAGTTGAAATAATCATCGATAAAGATAAGGACTCCGAGTAAGATGGTCGCCATCTGGGCGCCGGTCTTTGTCTTTATATGAGTTACCGACCATCTTCCGAAAGCTGCCGAACCTCCTGCCCGGTTCATTATCATGACCATGCTTCCCAAAATGACGAGGAAAATAAGGATACCCACATTCCATCCGTCGGAAAGCTGTGCTATCATCCCGTTTACAAAGACATGCTCCATGGTTCCGGTAAGGGAAAATCCGGAATAAAGAAGTCCTCCCGCCACAATTCCTATGAAGAGGGACGAGTATACTTCTTTTGTGATGAGTGCCAGTCCGATAGCGATTATCGCGGGCACAAGTGACCAAAAAGTATTCTCAAACACTATAAACCTCCTGAAAATGCAAATTTTTTTCTGAAATTTTCCTGAAATATAATTATAAATCATCTCAAGCCATGTGACAATCCCTTAAGCATAGTGTATAATGAAAGATAACTATGTGATCTATAATCTACCATATAAGAAAGACGAGGAAATCAAAATGGCAGACTGGGTAATAGTTGTTGACGACGATACGAGCAATCTTAAAATGGCCGGACATATCTTAAGCAGGGCCAATATGAGAGTCACAGCCCTTAAGTCCGGGCAGGCTCTTCTTAATTACGTTAAGGAAAACGGATATCCCGACCTGGTCCTTCTCGATATCAATATGCCGGAGATGGACGGTTTTGAAACTCTGACAAAGTTCAGGGAAAATGCAGATCCCGACAATGAGACTCCGGTCATCTTCCTCACGGCAGATGAAAATGAAGAATCCGAGACAAAGGGACTTTCTTTAGGAGCAGTTGACTTTATCAAAAAGCCTTTTGTCCCCGAAGTCTTAACGATCCGTGTAAGACATATAATAGACTTAAATCATCTTCAGAAAAATCTTGCAAAAGAAGTTAAGAAAAAGACCGAGGAAAACGAAAAACAGTTTACCCGTTTCGTTCAGTCTTTAGCAAACGCGATCGACGCAAAAGACAGATATACCTCAGGTCACTCCCAGAGAGTTGCCAATTACGCTGTCATGATCGCCGAGCGTATGGGCAAGGACGATGACTATCTTCAGGTCATCTATTATGCGGGCCTGCTTCATGATGTCGGAAAGATCCGTATACCCGAGGGCGTTATCAACAAACCCGGCAAGCTTACGGACGATGAATTTGATTCGATACGGATACACTCTGTCAGCGGTTTCCATATCCTGCGTGACATTCACAATGACGAGCGCATCGCATACGGAGCCAAATATCACCACGAAAGATATGACGGTACCGGCTATCCCAACGGGCTTGAGGGCGATAACATTCCCGAGATCGCAAGGATAATCGCGGTTGCCGATGCATATGATGCGATGGCCAGCGAGAGAAGTTACAGAAAAGTCCTTCCCCAGGCAGTTATAAGGGAAGAGATCTCAAACGGAAAAGGCTCTCAGTTCGATCCCGCGATCGCCGACATCATGCTTCAGATAATAGATGAGGACCCTTCCTACGAACATCGCCAGCAGGAAGCCAAGACCCACAGCGTTCTCGTAGTTGACGATGACAAGATCGTGCTTCGGGACGTAAAGCGCGTTCTTAAGGATTTCGAGGGATTAAATGTTTTTGACGCCGTAAATACACAGGAAGCCCTAAACATCCTCTCCGCCGAGTCTGTCGACCTTATACTTCTCGATCTTATAATGCCCGAAAAAGACGGCTTTGAATTCTTCGGAGATATAAGAAAAGAATATGATATGCCCGTTATCCTGATGACAGGAGATCGCAGCATCGAAACGATCGAAAAGATAAATGAACTGCATATCGACGATTATCTTACAAAGCCGCTCAACGAAGCCATAACCTGTGAGACCGTTCACGGCATCCTTCACAGGAAAGACTCGGGTGTGTAAATGATCCGGGGATAAATCCGGGGATAAGACCCGGAAAAAGATCTGGGGATACAACGGGGGGAATCTATGAAAAAATTTCATATAAACAAAAAGTATCTCGCGGTCAATCTTCCGCGTGTCGTCACCATGTACTCTTTACTTGCTCTGTATGATGCATACCTTTGTTTCGACAATATAAGACGCGGTGAAAGCTCCGTGGCAATATTTGCATTTGTATGCTGTTTTTCATCCCTTTTTGCCCTGGCACTTCTTTCGGTCAGCAGGTTTTCGGATAAGCCCAATAAAGCCCTTGTCCATATTCCCATAGTTATCGAGTGTTTCGTTTACTGGTCTACCTATGCCTTCTTCCTTTACACGGGAGGTACCGGCGGCACCAGTATATTTCTGATATTTGCAACTCCCCCCATTGTCTTTTATTTTTTCAACCTGTTTTACGGGAGTCTCTTTTGTTTCATCCTTTTTATAATGATCGCCGTTTACATGGGCACGCCGCTTCGGTATCTCGGATATCAGTTCCCCGAGATGTATTACTCACGTCTTCCCATGATGTATCTTATCGAAATGATAATGTGTGCGCTTGCCCAGTACGAAGCCATAAGAGCAGGCATAAAGCAGGATATGGCGGTCGAAGAAGCCCGTTTTGCCAATGAAGCAAAGACAGACTTTCTGGCAAATACCAGCCATGAGATAAGGACACCTATGAATTCGATCCTCGGTTTCTGCGAGCTGATCCTTCGCGAAGAAGGACTTAGCACAAAGGTAAGGGAATACTGCCTGGATATCCAGAACGCCGGCCGCAATCTTCTTTTCATAATAAATGACATCCTTGATATATCCAAGATCGAAGCAGGGAAAATGGATATCGTAAAAGAAAGCTTTTCCCCCTCTCTGCTGATAAAAGACATAGTCAACGTGGCTATTTCCAGAAAGAAAACTAAAAACATAGAGCTCATCGTTTCCATTGATAAGGATATGCCGTCCATGCTTTTGGGAGATATGGGCAGGATCAGACAGATAGCCGTCAACATGATCACAAATGCGGTAAAATATACGCAGACCGGCGGCGTCTGCATAAAGATCGAGATCGACAAAGCCACATCTCCCTTCCTTGAAATTTCGGTCGAAGATACCGGAATTGGAATAAAAGAAGAAAACCTAGAAAAGATATTCCAGAGTTTCGAACAGGTGGACAGAAAGCGAAACCGGGCTATCGAAGGAACCGGATTAGGTCTTGCCATATCCAAGAATCTCGCCGATCTTATGGGCGGAAATATCAGTGCCACAAGCACCTACGGAAAAGGATCCGTCTTTACCTTCAGGACTCCGATCGAGATACTCGAAAAAAGTCCTATGGTCGACCCTGCCGGAAATACAGGTATGAAAGCAGCGATAATAACTAAATCAGAGAGCCTTAATCTCAGGATAAACGAGCTCTATGATGAGAGCATCGCAAATCTGTGCGATATCTTTAATATGAAAAAGCTCCCCTCATCCGTCTCTTCCCTTTCCGAGATGCCAAAGGACTTTGAATTTACGCATATTTTTGTGGATTCTTCATTCTTCCTGGAAAACAGATCTTATTTTGATTCACTTTCCGACAAGACCGAGATCGTCCTTATCGTGGATAATTATTTAAGAGACGAACTTCCCCACGACAAAAAGATAATATACAAACCGTTAAACACCCTTTCGATCTCGGGATTCTTAAACAGCATGAACGTAACCGAGATGGCGGACAGCTCATCTCCTGCGGGTCTTTTTAAGGCTCCCCTGGCAAAAGTCCTTTTGGTAGATGACAATCCCATCAATCTTCGCGTAGAGAGCCGGCTCATGGAAGTTTATGAAATGACCATATGCACGGCACCAAGCGGATCTGAAGCCATCAAGATAGCCGAAAACACTCCCTTTGATATAATTTTCATGGACCATATGATGCCTGAAATGGACGGGGTGGAGACCGCCGAAAAGATAAGATTCGGATACGGCAGGAACAGAAATACTCCTGTTGTCGCTCTTACGGCCAATGCCGTAAACGGTGTCAGGGATATGTTCATGAAAAAAGGTTTTGCCGATTTTCTTTCAAAACCCATAGATATCAAAGAGCTCGACAGAGTGCTAAAGAAACTGCTTGATGAGAGAAAGATCGTTCAGGTGACAGATCCGGCCGCATCATCCGATAATGAAAACGATCTTTCGGCTGTCGATGAAACGGCTGTCGATAAAACCGCTGTCGATGAAACCGCTGTCGATGAAACCACGGGACTTACTTTAAGAGCCATAGAGCTTCTTAAATCCTCGCCTCTGATGGATTATGCCGAAGCGGTCAAAAACAGGCTTGATAAGGAAAATCTCGAGATCTATTCGGAGACATATGAAACTGCCAAAGATGAGATAAAAAGATTCCATGATGAGGAAGACTGGAAGAATTACAGGATACGCGTTCATTCTCTTAAGAGTTCTTCGCGGATGGTAGGCGCCGTTAAATTAAGCGAACTATCCAAAAAGGCCGAAGATGCATCGAAGGAAAGTGATAAGGAAAAAGTGGATGAAGTCCACGAAGATATACTTAAGATGTATGATGAAGTGATCGAGCTGTTTGCAAAAGCTATAAAGGGATAGCATAAGAGATCCTGTTATATTGTCCTCTTATGCTTCTCCCTTTTTCATTCTTTCTTCATAATCAGCTGCGGGCATAGGTTTTGCAAAGAAGTATCCCTGTATCATATCGCAGCCCTGTCCGGCTAAGAAATCAACCTGTTCCTTCTCCTCAACACCCTCTGCTACGGTACGCATATTTAAGCTCTTCGCGAGCTTTATCGCCTCGGATACAACTATCTCGCCGCGCTTTCCGCGGTTCTCACCCCTGAAGAATTCGGCATCGAGCTTTAAAACATCAAGCGGCATGTCCTTAAGCGAATTAAGGGAAGAATAACCGCTTCCGAAATCATCCATCGAGACCACAAAGCCGTAACTCTTTAACTTGTTTATCGTATTTATAAGAGCATTCTTATCATCAAAGAAAGCGCTTTCGGTAAGCTCTATCTCTATAAGATCATGGGGCGTACCCTCGTTATCCACGATATCTCTTATCTGCTCCGCAAGATCGCTCTCGATAAAATGAGCGCGGGAAACATTAACGGAAACCGGCACACATTTAAGTCCCTCATCTAACCATTTCTTCTGATCCCTTGCCACATGCTTTAACATGTAATGATCGATCTCGGTTATAAATCCGTTCTTTTCAAATATCGGTATGAACTGCCCTGGACCTTTAAAGCCGTAATCCGGCGAATCCCATCTTATGAGTGCCTCGGCACCCGAGAGCTTATTCGTATTGGGATCGTACTTGGGCTGATAATAAACCTTGAATTCCTCATTTAAGATCGCGCTCTTTTGCTTCTCCTGGACCATATCGACCCATTTCTGCTCGGCAACGAGCTCATCGTTAAAGAAAGCAACCCCCGACTCGTCCGTTCCTTCAAGCGTTACCCTTGCAGCGCAGGCATTGTTGTATTCCTTTTCAAGATCTATATTCTTACGTCTTACAGGCTTTCCGTTTGCATCAACGCTCACATCGATGATATCAACGCCTATCCTGAAAGAGAACCTGTGGACATCATCTATCTTTTCAAGACGCTTTATAAACTCCGTAACCCTGCTTTTAAGAAGCTCTTCATTAGTGACCTTTAATAAGACCGCAAAATTAGCGGATGCATAGTGAGCGCACATCTCATCCTTTGAAAGGTTACGCTCTATCGTATGCTCAACCTGACAAAGGAGATCTTCTCCTTCAGCCACGGAATGACACATACAGAAATTCCTGTAGTTAACGAGCACAACATCAAGGACCGCATAGCGATTTCTCTTATTCGATCCCCTCCTTAGCATCTTTTCGCCGTTTATAAGAAACCACATCCAGTTATGACCGCCTGTGATATCGTCCATGAAAAACAGTTTTCGGAATTTTTTTCTTCTGACAGAGTTGGCTATTATATAAACGATTATGAGAATAAATACAACAACGGTAAGGACTCCCATCACGGCTACGAACACGCCTATGAAAGCAAAGTCGGCCATGTCCATCGAAAAGAACATCTTTCCGAATAAAGTCTCATCGGATCCTTCCAGATCGATGGCTATCCAGACCGGCATATCAAAGCTTTCCCTTCCGGCCTCGATGCCGTGCATGGCTCCGTTTTCATTTATCCATTCAAATATGAACGGCAGGTCTACGGATACATCGCCTGTTTGGGAAGGATATATAAATCTTTTTTCCTTATCGGAATAGAGCGTGATCTTTTCGGAATCATCGTAAGAAAAAAGACTTACCTCATTAAATTCATCGCTGCAGGTATTTTCTCCGTTTTCATAGACTATCTTTCCGTTTTTATCCTTAATAAAATAATCTCTTCCGTCCTTATCAAGTATCGAAAGAGCTTCTTTTTTATCGGCACTTTCCTCATATATCCTTGCCATGTAGGAAAGCGCTTTATATTCATTTAACAGCCTGGCCTCTACGACATATCTGAAAAAGAAAGAAGTGAATATTGCCGCAAAAGTCGGTATCGCAACGGTAATGAGAAATATCCACAGAAGGATGGCCCCTATACGGTTTCTGTTTAATCGTCTGAATAATTTTTCTTTTTTACTGATCATTTTGTTTTCCTTTTATTAAAGGCCCGGTACTTTATTTTCCGGCGATATATATGATCGATGCCACACCGGGTCCGCAGTGACTTGAGATCACGCTTCCGGCTCTGGCCGTCTCTATGCGCTCAAAATCTCCCAAGGACTTTACATGAGAGCGCATCGACTCAAGTACATCCTCACTGATCCCGGAATGGACAACAAATATAAGACTCTTGTCGGCATTTTTAATGCCTTCGTCCATGTCCGAAACATAATCGGGTATGACTTTATTCATATTTCCGCGGTACTTCTTATCGGGACGCATTTTTCCGTCCTCGACGATTATCTTTACATGAAGCTTAAGCTTTGTACCCATAAAAGCGGCAACGCCGGAGCATCTCCCGCCTCTGTGGAGATAGGTTAAAGTATCAAGGACAAAGCTGACTCTGAGCCTGGGGATAATATCATCCACCTCTTTAAGGATCTCATCGACACTCTTTCCTTCTTTTGCACCTTTTGCGGCAGTCATCGCAAGTATGCCAACACCGATGCTTAAGTTCTTGGAATTGACCACATGGACTCTGTCTTCTATCTCAAGCTCCTCAGCAGCCATCCTCATGATGTTTCCGGAAGCGGATAATACATCCGAGATGGAAAAAGCTATTATTTCTCCTTCGGGATCGTCCTTAAGGACATCCTTCATAAGGTTCATGACTTCCTCGGGGGAAGGAGCAGCCGTCTTAGGCGTCTCTTTGGTCTGATCCGACCAGGAATATATCTCATCGGGAGTTATCGTAACTCCGTCAAGTCTGTCATCATCCCCGAGCCTTACATGCAGGGGAATGATCCTTATATCAAGTTCTTTTTTTATGTGTTCGGGCAGATCGCATGTGCTGTCCGAAATAACGTGAATACTCATACAAACCTCCGCTTACGTTAAGCCATCATTGAATTTTATCATATTTTAAGGTAAGTTACAAGATTGCCTTACTTTCATTTTTTGTGTATGCTATAAGAGCCCGACGGGCAATAATTTAGGTAAAGGAAAAACCATGAAAATACTTATAATAAGACACGGCGACCCTGACTATGAGAACGATTCGCTGACCGAGACCGGAAGAAAAGAAGCTCAGTTATTGGCCAGGATGATGAAAAACGTAAAGGCGGATGCCTGCTACCAGTCTCCTTTGGGAAGAGCTAAGGAAACCGCTTCTTACAGCCTTAAAGCCATGAACATGACAGCTAAGGAGCTTCCCTGGTTAAGGGAATTTGCTCCCAGGGTAAAGCGTCCCGAAAAGACCGGCGTTGCCTGGGATTTCGTCCCCACCGACTGGACGAATATGCCACACGCTTATGAATATGACAGATGGTTTGAAGAAAAAGTCCTTGAAGATGCTCATGTCAAGGAAGAAAGAGACTGGATATACGAAAACTTTCATGAACTTTTAAAAAAGCACGGATATGAAAAGGAAGGCAGGATATTTAAAGCAATAAGGCCAAACAATGACACGATCGTACTCTTTTGTCACTTTGGCCTTGAATGTGTTCTTTTATCTTATATGCTGAATCTCTCGCCCTTTGCCCTCTGGCATACCACATGCGCTCTTCCCACCTCGGTGACCGAAGTCGTTACCGAAGAAAGAAGAGAGGGCATAGCTCAGTTTAGAATGCTTCGCTTCGGCGATATCTCTCATCTTTACGCAGCCGGAGCTTTACCTTCATTTTCCGGAAGGTTCAGGGAATGTTATTTTAACGAAGACGAGCGGATGGACTGAACTCCGCTCTTAAATAATACGGGAACTATCAAAACGGAGATGACTATCCCGGATATTCCCTGAATGCAGTTGGGAATGATCTCCGCGATCGCTGCGGCAGTACCTTCATAGAATATCTCAAACGAGAAATATCCGGCGACCATGACTGTCTCGGCCACAAGACCCGATAAAAGCACCTTAATGTGTATAAGGCCGTCCTTCTTTGAAAGCTTCTTAAAAACCAATCCCGCGGAAAAACCGGATATCGTCTTTATTATCAGTGTGGCTGCCGAAAAAACAAAATAACCTCCGAGGATGTCCGCGAGCATCGATCCAAGCCCCGCAGCAAGTCCTCCGGTAAATGCTCCTAAAATGATACCGCAGGTGATGACGAGTCCGTCTCCGAAATGGATATATCCCTTAAGCGTAGGGATCCTGATCATCATCGTACTTACGCAGGTAAGCGCCGCAAACAGTCCTCCGAGGACTATCTGTCTTGTTTTGTTATCTTTTTCAGTTGTTTTCATAATACTTCACCCCTCTTAAAAACGAACATTCTCATCTTTTAATGAGACATATCATACACTTTATTGCCTACTATGTCAATAGGTTAAAGAAGGGTTTATAACATTCCGAACTGAAGATCCTGCTTTATACCGGACATGTTTCCGGCTTTTTTATATTCCGCATCGATCGCTTCTATGATATCATTATTGCACACTTCGCGATCATCTGCCGCCGCAAGGTAAGCCGCCGAAAGGGCTGCTGCCTTTATCGAGCTTCCGGTCATTCCGTCAACACGCGCATAGAGCTCAAAATTAACGTCCTTATTAAGAGGCGTATCTTTCGGGAATACGTTCTGCCATATAAGCAGGCGCTCCTTTTCATCGGGCTTGTCGACGCTTATCATATATGTCATCCTTCGTTTAAATGCCGCATCAAAACTGCCGACAACATTTGTCGCAAGAATGGAAAGACCGTCATATTCTTCTATCTGCTGAAGAAGGAAAGCCACCTGTGAATTGGCATGCTTGTCGTTGGAATTCTCCACATTTGTCCTTTTGGAAAACAGCGCATCGGCCTCATCGAAAAAGAGTATGCCGTTCGATCCTTTGGCTGCTTCGAATAAAGATCGCAGATTCTTCTCGGTCTCTCCTATGTATTTGCTTCCTATCTCGGAAGTATCCACCCTGTACAGATCAAGCCCTAATTCATGGGCTATTACACACGCGAGCATCGTCTTACCCGTTCCCGGAGGGCCGTAAAGTACGACGGAGACTCCCTTTCCGTAAGGAAGCTTTTCCGCAAAGCCGAAGCGATCATTTACAACACTCCTGTATCTGATCCTGTCAAGGATCTTATCTACGGTATCTAAGGTATCCTGCCTAAGCTGAATGTCCTTAAGTCCGAAGGAAGCCGTAAGCTTCTTTGCAAGCGTCCCCAATCTTTCTCCGGATAAACTTCTAAGCTGCGCTTCTATAGTCTCTCTTCCTAAGATAACACCGTTTTTTTCTTTTTTTATGCCGCCTTCATCCGCTCTCCCCGATGTAAGAGCATGTTTTAATGTTGTCTCAATATTTCCGGGAGTAACATTGAATTTTGATACAAGCTCATCAAGCAAAACATCCTTATCGTAGGTGATCCCGTATCTTTTTCCCATCTCTTCCCATAATAACTTCTGGGAATTTCTTCCGGGCGCCTTAAGCGCAAGTATAAAGGTAAGTGCATCCGATGCTATATCTCCCGGAAGATCGCCGTCAACACCTATATATATATGATAGACATATTGCTTAAGGAGCATTATCACCTGCTTGAACTTTTCTTCATCCGGCTTTCCCGCTCCCGTCGCATCCAGATATATCATGTCGCTGAAAAGAAGATACTTAAGTGCGATCTCTTCTAAGATATCATGAACCATCTCGGGATTTAAGGTAAGGAGCAATGACAGATTTATCCTTATGACTCCGACACCGTTTAACTTCGCAAGGCGCGTAAGTAAAAACCTCTTGCCCATACCGCGTTTTCCCTTAAGGCATATCAACGCTCTTTCGCTGCTTTCGGAGATCATCTTCAGCTCTTTAAATATCCCGGGGGATATCATTTTTTCTTCCTCATCCGAAGGAAGGATATAATTCACCGATCCTGCTGCCCTCGTAAGATCATCTTCATTTCCCATAAGGAGCATGATCACGGATCTTCTTAAGCTTATCTCCTCTCCCATCATGCTTCCCCTGTACTGCGATCTTTTAAGGATCAGCCTTCGAAAGAGAGTATCATTGTTTAATAATCTTGAAGTATCGATATCCTCTTTATCAAATATAAGAGAACAGATATCGATCACAAGTCCTATGGTAGGTCGTCCCGTCCCTGAACTGTCTCCTGACAAGGCATCAAATATCTGCTCGTATTTCCTGTTAAGATCCGCGGAAAGAGCTAAAATAAATGCAAGCCTCTCGCAGTCGTCAAGAAAAGATGATCTGAAAAGATTCCACATCGGAAAAGCGATCCCTTTCGACATTGCATCACCGTTATCAAGAAGATCTTCATATACGGTCAGAAACTCTTCTAATGGAACGTTTTTACCTTCGACGGGCAAAAGGCCATCAGCTATCTTATCCGAAGATAACCTTTGACCTACAGTATAAAATCCTGTTCTTTCCTTAGATCCTCTTATGATCAGCATTTCCGTAAGTAACGAATCGACAAAGCCCATCCAGGCATCTATCTCTTCATTAACATCCGAAAACGGCTTACTATACAGCTTCATTTATCAATTCTCCGGTGGCAGCAGATGCAGCCTGTGCATCTTCAGCCTTCTTCATCTCCTGATTTACTTCGGTCACAAGACGCGCTCTCTCCTGCTGATTCTTCTTTATTTCTTCCTTATTTTTGGTAATAGCCTTGTCGATCTCACGAACACTCTCCTCGGTTCTGATCGAGGCGTCTATGTTTTTATCGGCCTTTTTAACAGCCGCTTTGGCCTGAGCAAGGTCCTTAGTGCCGCTCTTTAAGATATCCATATTCTGGTCTATGGCACTTATCTTTTGGGTTGCATTATCTATTATTTCATTAAGCTTTTCTTTTCTCTCTTCAAGCTTTTTTACAGGACCAAGCAGCTTATCCTCGAGGTCTGCCCAGAAAGTCCTGCGCTTATTCTCATATGCCACTATGCTCTCAAGCTCATCCGCTCCGCTTCTTGAATTAAGGATCGACTTTATGCGCTCATCGGTATTCTTATCAACACTTCGCATAAATCCGGCTCCGCCCAAAAACTCATCGCTTTCATAGATACGTCTGGCTTCTTCATCGCTCTCAGCTCTACCAACAGCTTCATATCTGGCCTGATGCCTTCTGCTTCCGACTTCCGCCTTATCCTTTTCGAACTGCATTACCATCTGCGGGGTCAGCCTGCCCGTTTCTAAGGCCTGCTCAAAGAACAGGGTCCTGAATCTTTCGGCTCCGCCGTCGGTATAATCCTTAACAAGCTTATTAACAGACTCCTCATCCGTACCGCTCTTTTCTATCATTTCGATACGGTTCCAGTGCTTTTTGGATCTGTCTTTAAGTTCTGCGATAAATTCATCACTGGAAATGAATTCCATAAAGGACGCAGGGGAAACGGTTCCCGAGCCAAGGGCGTCGGCGTTTGTGGCCGCATACGACGAAAATCTGTCTCCGCCTTTTAACTGCTCTTTGTAATATGTCTTTATTTCCTCCTCGCTCTTTCCTGCATCAAGCATATCACTTAAGTCGCTGAATCGTTCAAAATGCTTTCCGCCGGCGTCAAAAGAAAGATAATTGATCATATCATCAAGACTGTAATTATCTATGGTTACGGCCTCAAGTCCTTCCCCGAGAACTTCTTCGGACACCAGTTTCTTTTTGGTGTTTTTGCGCCATTTATTAAATACTTCTTTCGCCCTTCCTCCCTTAAGAAGGGATACTTCTTTAGAAGCAGTCTCGAGCTTTGTGGCGGCAAATGCATTTTCTTCATTCCATCGTAATGCAGCTATCATACCTGCCGCATCAGGCGGAGTAAGTGAAAGATCCTTAAGTTCATCAAGATATCCGGATGCGCTGTCCACATCAGTTCTTATCTCTCCGTTATCATTTATTTTTTTCCCTTTTCCTATCTCAAGGTTTTTCTTCTGATAACCTAAAGGCCTTTCGCCGGTAAGATACATTCTGATGGCATTTTCTTTTTCCTTCTGAGATCCCTCTTCTCCCTCTACGATCGAAAGATCCGCAATACGGCTGCTCTCCGAGGTAAGGAATTCTATCCTCTCATCATGCTTGAGCTTTGTCTTTTCTCTGAAGGCCTTTTCTCTCCGTGTTCTCTCATAATTTATTATCCTGTCTATTGAAAAGACGCTGCTTCCGTATACGTTATTACCGATAACATAGTCCAGGTATTTCTTGTATATCTTGATGTTATCTTCATCTTTAAGTTCGGTTGTCTTAAGGCCCTCGTCACTTCCTTTAAGAGTCTCTATCTTAGAGCCGGCCTCGCTTCGATCTATAAAGTCCTCAAGTTTGCCGGCCTTTTCGATCTGCGTTCTGAGCTGATCCGAAGTAAGCGTTTTATATCTGTTCTTAGGCGAGAACAGTCCCATTGCGACTTCCTCGTCTACGCGCTTATCATTAAATACGTTTCTTCCCGTCTGAAGGAGATCTTTCTTTTTCTCGGGATCGACCTCGGCATTGTATTTTCGTCTTATATCCTTAAGCTCCGCGATGACCTCATCGGTTTTGACCTTATCCTTTCCCTTCTTCTCGATATTACGCATTCTTTCATACCGGATAAGATCTTCTGCCTTACATTTTTTTAAGATAAAGGAAGTCCACATATCCTTATCTGCTTTCTGTGCGGCAAGATTAAATTCCTGATCAAATTCGGTAACTACGCTTTTGGTCTCATTTGCCTTTACAAACGGTTTAAGCTTCGGAGCCTTTGTAAATGCTATCCTTCGTTTCTCATATCCTCCCATCTCTCTTTTCATGACTTCTGGAGTAACGATCCCCATAGAAACCGCCTGTTCGAGTATATGCTTTTCGATACCCTTTCCTTTGCCGCGCACTTTTCTGTACACATTCAAAAATTCGGTTCCGCTCATATCCGGATTCTTCGAAAGGGCTTCCTCAAGGGCATCGATACGATCCTGTCTTACCTTTCTTTTAGCGCCTATCCTTTCGCTTTCATAAGCTAAGATCGCATTCTTATTGTAATACTGGTCCTGCGCTGCTTTTTTCAGATTGGCAGCATCTTCTCTGGCATATCCGCTTCCTCCGCCGGATAATTCATTGTAATAAGCAAGGACACGTTCCCTGGTAGTTGTTCCAAGTTCAAGCCCGGTCTGTTTTTCCTGCTTATATTTTTCAAGGGCACTTAATCTTTTATCCCTCTTTTCCTTCGATTTACGTATCGCACCAAGACTCTTCTTTATGTCTGCGATCTCGGGATATTCCCTGATCATATTATCAAGTCTTTCTACATCTTCTTTAGAGAGTCTGATCATCGCATCATACTGTTTCCACAGTTTTTCAAATTCACCCACGAGCTTTTTATTTGCGCTGTTGGCATCCTTTGAAAAGATCATGGCTTCGGTCTTGTTTATTTTTGAATCAAGCTGGCTAAAAACCTCATCAAGTTTTTTGAGCTGTTCTTCCCTGCCCACACTATCTTCAAGGAAGTCCTCGACTCCGCCGATATTATCAACCTTGGCAAATGACATTTCCATAGCCTTTGACTTTGCCTGATCCAAAAGAGCCGTAGTGATGTTCACATTACTTAGATCCCAGCCGTTTAAGGAAAGGAGCTTTCCGTGTTTATTTATCTTTCCGGTAAGTAATAGTGATGCGGCTGTTCCTTCAACTTTACCTGAAATAAGTTCCTTCTCCCAGCCTATGATCTCGGATCCTACCGAAATCCCCCCTTCAAGGAACAGATTTAAGTTTACCATAAGATCCAGGCCGGCATCTCCTTCCTGTCTTAATGTCATATCCTTGTCTCGGTTTACGACTTTCACGGTAAAGCCGGTAATCTGAGCGAATTTACCATCTCCCATTCCTCCGGTCAGTTTTCCTCCGGCTCCAACCTCTCCGGTAAGCGCCAAAATGGCATTACCAACTATAGCAGCGGCCTTAAGCTCAAGCCCCAGCTCTCCTTTTGCATTTACTCCGAAGGTAAAACGCTTTAACGTATCCCCAATATCAATATTTCCGCCCATTTTGAGCGAATAGATCGGAACAGCCTCGAGTTCCACGCTAAAGAGTCCGGGGAGAATATCTATCTCGAGTTTTAAGCCGTCATCTTTCTCCTCTTCTTCCTCATCTTCTTCGGGAACCGGAACATTTAATACATCGGCTGCTTTTTCTGTAGCACCTTCACTGAATTCCTTAAATTTCTCATTTATCTTATTTAATAAATCTTCATCTATTCCTAATTTCTGCAGTGACTTCAGGGTCTTCTCGGCCTCTTCAGCCACGTCTCCGAGCTTTGCGACCTGTTCGACCATTCCGACCCTGGCACCTTCCCAGAGTCCTTTAAACATATCTTTTACTTTTAGTTTTCCGGTCTTCTTATCTCTGTATAAGTCACGGTTTGCCCATGCGGCACCGGCGACCTCCAGACCCAATTCCGATAATGTGTTTACAAACGCATCAAAGATATTATCTGCAGTATCATCATCTTCACTGTTTAATATTTCCAGCTCATCTATATTAAATGACTTGTTTTGAAGTGCCTCCAGCCCCTTATCCTTTAACTCCAGGAGCACATCCAAGATATCACCGCTAAGAACATTAACCTGTTTTACCTCAGTTTGATTCTCTTCTTTCTTTTTTCCCTCCTGCATTGTAAAGCCGTTTACAGGCTTATCATCAGCCATAAAACCTTCGTCGGTTATGGTTATCTTTCCAAGGTTTACTGTGTTTCCTTCGGGATCCGTCATCGTACATCCCGCATGACATATCACGATATTTTCGCTGAAGAATCCTCCTTCGGATATGATCACCGTTCCGTTTTCGGAAACAAAACCGACAGGTCCTACCTCTCCGTTGAGAGTACCGTTTTCATACAGTGACAGATTACTTACTCCGGCCTGGAGCACCTGGGTAAACATTTTGTCATTCCCAAGGGTAAAGATGAGCCTTGCATTCTTTCCGTCGCATACGGCTACGGCCTTACCTCTTTTATCCGTTTTCATGACAATATCAGCCGCAGTAAGATCGAGCACTACTCCGGGCACCAAATGGATAGGAGATACGGTTATCTTATCTCCTGCCTTTCCGGTTACGTTGGTACCTTTTACGGAAAAAGATATCCGTTCATCCAGGAGTTCCCTTGCACCTTCCTTTATCGGAGTCGGCGTTTGCGTTACCCGGCTTGCTTCGTTTTGCTCTCCGACCGCCGGTGCGGACGTGGCATTTCCGACAGAAGCACTTATCAGCGATTCAACATCCGTTATATCCATTCCGAGCGGAGTCGGCGTCCTGCTCTCTATAACCTCTTCGGGTCCACCGACCGTTATATTGGCTGCCGATGCATCACCCGCATCTGTTTCCTGTCTTGTAAAATTCTGTTCAGCTATCCTTGACATAAAGATACTCCAAATACTATAGTTTTCGTTACGTAAAACCTGATTTAATTATATTGACTGCTACTGCCCTTAGCAAGGATTATTTCCCGTAAAAAAACGTTAAAACTTTCTTAATCCTTTCGGATAATGATTCTTTAATATGTTTCCTGCCTGCTTTAAAAGTCCGACGGGATTTCCTTCATATGTAAGGACTTTCCACCCCTTCCCGCTCATATCGGTATTTAAGCTCTCGCCCCTTAGATACCTTATTATTCTTTCATCTCCTGCCGGAATATCTGTCGCATTTTTTATCTCACCTTTTTCAAGCGATAAGACAAACGCATGCGAAGGCTCAAACCTCTCTTTTTTAAATGTCCCTATATGAAGGCCGGGACGAAGCCATTTAAGCGATGAAATGAGCATATCATCAAATCCCTCTGGAAGAAGATAAAGATTATCTCCATAGATCTTTCCTCTTTTTCCCGAAAGTTTATCCATGATATCATCAAGCACATCTTCATTAATGATATCTCCGAGCGTTTCTTTTACGATCTTAAGGATCTGCGGCGATAAAACGCCCTTATCATTCCTTTTTTTCCTATTATCTTTATACGTCTTTTCGCTTCCTTCAGGCAGCATCCTTTCTCCCTGCCTTTTAAGCAGCGCGGCAAAATGTCCTTCTCCGTTAAATTCCCCCGGAAAGAGCCTTTTCGTGGCAACAAGTTCATAATCGGGATGGGTTTCTAAAAATCTCATCGTCACATCCTCGTCCTCTTCTTTTGAGAAAGTGCATGTGGAATAGACAAGATATCCTCCGGGCTTTAACATCCCGGATGCCTCGTTTAAAATGCTCTCCTGACGAAGTGCGCACATCTTTACATTTTCCATACTCCACTCGCTTACGGCTTCCGGATTTTTACGGAACATCCCCTCGCCCGAGCATGGCGCATCAACGATGATCTTATCAAAATATGTCGGGAAGATCCCCGAAAGTCTCTCCGGAGTCTCATTTAAAACGACCGCATTCTTTATACCCATCCTCTCGATATTGCCCGACAGGATCTTACATCTTTCCCTGTGCGGTTCATTTGAGACAAGCAGTCCTTCTCCCTTAAGATAAGATGCCGCCTGAGTGGATTTTCCTCCCGGTGCGGCGCAAAGATCGAGCACCCTCTCACCCGGCTTTATATCAAGAAGAAAGGCCGGCAGCATTGCCGAGGGCTCCTGAATATAATAGACACCCGCATCATGAAAAGGATGCTTTCCGGGAAAGCATTTTTCTTCGTCATAATAAAAGGCACCCTTAAAAAAGGGTACCTCATCTTTTAAGATAAGCCCGCTTTCGCGGAGCATATGCGTATTGTCTGATAAAGATCTTTCATCTTTTGCGAGACTTCCTCTTAAGCGAAGTGCATGGTGCTCCTTTCCTTCGCAGATTGCCTTAATAACAGCATCCGCCTTTTCCGGAAACTGTTCTTTTAAAGAATTTACAAAATCCTCGGGCAGCTTAATCATTAAGAAGTGCCTCTGCCATTTCTTTTAATCTGTCAACATCTCCGTCCTTTAGTGTTGACTTTATCGAAACAACGGGTTCAACTAAGGTCACATCCTTAAAGCCTTCAACAAAGCTCTTCATGACTCTTGCAGCCGAAGGAGCCCATGAGCCGTTCTCTACGAGCGCTACTTTTCTCTTCTGATAAGCCTTAACACTTAATATGTTTAAGAAGGTCTTCATCGGAGGGAAAAGATCGGCATCATATGAGGACGCAAGTAAGATCATCTTATCATATCTGAAAGCATCCTCCACACCCTCGTGAAGGTCGTCGTGAACAAGATCGGTTATACCTATCTTTATCCCTTTCTCTTCAAGTATCTCTCCGACCTTAAGAGCGGCCTCTCTTGTGCCCTTATCATGGATGGACGCAAAGATTATCGCAACACCCTTATCCTCGGGCTCGTAAGCCGACCAGGTCTTATATTTGTGAGTGTAGAAGGACAATTCCTCATTCTGCGGAAGTACGGGACCGTGAAGAGCGCAGATATGTTCTATATCAAGTCCTTCTGCTTTCTTTAAGAGATTCTGAACCTGAGCGCCGTATTTTCCGACTATATTAAAATAATATCTCCTTGCTTCACATGCCCAGTCATCGGCTTTAGCATCCCTTACACCGAACTTTCCGAAAGCATCGGCACTAAAGAGTACCTTTTCCTTTTCTTCATATGCCATCATGACCTCGGGCCAATGGATCATGGGCGCAGCGATAAATGATAATGTATGGCTTCCAAGCGTAAGCTTATCGCCTTCCTTTATGATGACGGTCCTGTCGCTTAAGTCCTCCTCATAGAACTGCTTCATCATATTTGATGCTGCCATGGAAGTGTAGATCTTTATATCCGGATATTTCTCAACTATATCGATAAGAGATCCCGAATGATCGGGCTCCATGTGAAGGACAACGATGATATCGATGCTCTTTCCTTCAGCCGCTTCCTCGATATTCTTAAGCCACTCCCCGGTCACGTCTTCATCTACCGAATCCATTATGCAGAGCTTATCATCCTTTATAAGATAAGAATTATAAGCCATGCCGTCAGGCAGATCATATTGATTTTCAAATAAGACTATGGCGTCATCTTCAACTCCGACATTTATTATATCTTCGGTAACCTTCTCGTACATTGCTCCTCCCGTTTACATGTCCATTTTTATATGTTTGAAATTTTTATTGCCGGATGCATAGTCACCTACGATCTGGCCGTTTCCTTTTAAGATATATTTATAGGTCACAAGCCCTTCAAGTCCGACAGGCCCTCTTGCATGCAGCTTTCCCGTGGATATACCAACTTCCGCTCCGAAACCGTATCTGTATCCGTCGGCAAAACGGGTCGAACAGTTTACATATACTCCGGCGGAATCCACCATCTTTTCAAAATACTGCGCATTCTCCTCATCTGTCGTAAGTATACTGTCAGTATGATGCGATCCGAAGTGATTGATATGCTCTACCGCTTCCTTTACATCGGAAACAACCTTTACAGAGATACAAAGATCATTATATTCGGTATCAAATTCATCCTCTCCCATCTCGGAGATATCGGCATCTATGCCCGATGACTTAAGGATCGTAAGCGCATCTCCAAAGGCTCTTATCCTTACATTTACATCAGCAAGCTCTTTTCCTATTACCGGAAGGAAATCCTTTGCTATACCCTTATGCACCAAAAGAGTCTCTATCGCATTGCATGCTGCGGCATACTGGATCTTTGCATCGATTATGATCGGGATCGCAGCCTTAAGATCCGCTTTATCGTCCACGAACATATGACATATCCCGGCAGAATGACCCATGACAGGTATCTTTGTATTTTCCATTATATATCTGACGAACTTATTTGATCCCCTCGGGATGATAAGATCCACGTCCTTATCGCACTTTAAAAGCTCATTTATCTCGGAATGACTCTCCGCAAGAAACAGGGCATCCTCAGGTATTCCCGCACTCTTTACAGCCTCGGTTATGATCTCAAATAAGATCCTGTTAGAATTAAGAGTCTCCTTTCCGCCCTTAAGTACGGCACAGTTGCCGCTCTTTATACAAAGAGAAGCTACCTGTACCATGGCATCGGGGCGCGCCTCGAATATCACTCCGATCACTCCTATGGGAACGCTTACCCTCTCTAAGATAAGATCATCGTCAAGCATGGTCTTAAGACTCAGCTTTCCGAGCGGATCATTAAGTCCGATAAGTCCCTCGAGACCGGATATGGAATCTCTTAATTTATTCTCATCATATTTAAGGCGCTTTTTAACGGAATCAGCTATTCCTTCCTTATCGGCATTTTCCATATCGATCGCATTAGCCTTAAATATCTCTTCGCGTCTTTCATTAAGACCCTTTGCTATGGATCTTAACGCATCGTTCCTTACGCTTATATCCGATGCCGCCAGAAAAGGCGCACATTTTTTCATTCTTGCCGCAGCTTCTTTTATCTCCATCTTATAACCTTTCGTTATTATGTTCTTACTCTATGATCGTGTCTTCCGATGCATTAAAATAAAACTTCCTGTTATGAGCGATGATCACATCATATACAAGCTTCGGGTCATGTGTTATGAGAGCTGCCTCGCTCTTACTTATCTCCATGCACTTTCCTTCAAATGTGAGGATGAAGCTTCCGTTTTCGTTTTTGATCGTGATCTTATCGTCCATTTACGTTTGCTCCGCATATGATCTTTTGTTGATCTTTTGTCAATTGTTAACCACCGTGATATCTGGGTTGACAATCTCGCATTTCTCTGTTATTCTTTATAATCGACAAAACAAAAAAGGAGAAATACCTATGAATGATATTATAACAGAAACCA
>OCVV012864155.1_pt1 | contig 21215 bp, 15 predicted proteins | sample 1539721 | NCBI WGS metagenome assembly OCVV01 (sample SAMN02144230, study PRJEB22623) | gut metagenome | biome: sheep rumen | host: Ovis aries | place: New Zealand
CCCCGCCGACATCGGCGGCTATTACCTACCCAAGGCCGAACTCCTGAAAAAATGGATGCGCCCGGTCGCCGAATTCAACGCCGTCATCGATAATCTATAATAACTAGGGAGGGGTTACCCCTCCCTAAGACTCTCCCCCACACTCAATAACCCGCAGCATTCAAGCCAAGACTTTCGGTCGGCGGTTTATTTTCGTGGGCACCTAACGGTGCAATATTAACGCACAGGGAAGGCTTCCGCCCTCCCTAATCGTATTTAATTATCGGTTTCCTGACTGCCTTCGATAATCCACTTACACAGTTCCAAGATTCCCTCGTAGTCAGGCAGGCTTTTGATGAAGTCCGGCGACTTGCTCCGTTCCACAAAGCCGTTCCAGGCTCCTTCATTTTTTGCCTTGATTCCCAGATGCTCTTCGATGGCGCCGTGGGTCCACACCCAGATTCCCTGGCTCCGGAGTTTAGCGTGAATACTCTTGATAGGCCGCTCCGCCTCGGGCATGGACGCCATCATGGAATAGGCCATAGAGGCACTGATATTGCTGTGCTTACTCACGGGGAGGCCGTTGTTCAGCCGCAGGTGATGGTGGAACGCCAGTTCCCTGAAAAGGTTCCTGCAGAATTTCACGTCGGGGTCGTTGGCTTCCAAGAATCCGTCCCTGGTGGCCGTGGTAAAGGCATAGTCCAAATCCACAATAGCCCGTACCGGCATGTCCATGGCGTTCAGCACCTGCATGCTCTTGCGGGTGTTGCTCACGCCTCCCTGACGCACCAAGGCACACTTGATGAGGGCAAAAGATTTCCCGGTAATGCGTTCAAACAGGGCCGGCAGCACCCGCCATTCTGTCTTGCCTTCGGTCAGCAACACATAGTCCGCAAACAGGAGCTCGTTACTGTTGCTCAAGCTGAACAGCATCTGCAGTTGGCTGGGAGCATCTTGCACCACCTGATGCACCGCATCTTCGATTCGCTTGCGCATGAAGGTGCCCCGTTCCTTGTTCTTGCGGATCAGGAGGGAAGTACTCACGTCTTCGCTGGTCACCATCTGAGCGCTGTGGGTGGCGAACACAATCTGGTAACCTTCGTTGGATAGATTTTTCAGGGCCACACGCACCAGTTCTACCGCCTGGGGATGCAGGAACAGTTCCGGAGAATCTATCAGGAGCATTGTCCGGCTCAGGTAGTGGTTGTTGTGGTGCTTCTTGATTTCGGAAAGGTAACGGACCAGGGCCATCTGGATGGCACGTTGGCTTCCTGCTCCCATGCGGTTGATGTCGCGTTCAAATCCGTCATCCTCGTCGATGACCTTCAGGCTTGCCGTTTTCAAGAAGGTCTCCAGTGTGGGAATGGGAATATCCAGTTCCACTCGCACGCTGGGGAATAGCGGCTGCAATTTCTCGTTGACTTCCCGGTCGAAGGACTTGATTTCTGCGGCCTGGTTTTCGCCACCTGGTGAAAGCAGGTCGTTGAACTTTCCCAAAATGTCGTTAAACTCACCACCAAAACGCCGTTCCAGGGGCTTAAAAATTTCATGAAGCAGTTTGGTAAAGGCCTTGTTTCCTTCGAAATCCCAGATGGCGATAGGTTCCGGGAACATGCGCTTAAAGGCATGCTTGAAATCGTCACCCACCCGCATCCAACCCTTGCGGCTTCCGTTCTGTCGTTGCGGGGGTACCAACGCCCACAGTTCAACGTTCTCCGGAGGTATTCCCGGTACCCGCTGAATTTTTTTCACCCGCAAACTTTCGCCGTTCAGGAACGGCACAATCTCTTTAGCCTTCTCTTCCCCCAGACGGCTCAATACTGTTTCCGAGATGCCCTGAAAAAGACCTTCCACCTCCACCGGTTCGTTACTGTCGTCAAAATAAGAGACATCTAGCGAAAAAGGGGATAGCAGCCACCGGATTCCCATAAGGATATTGGTCTTACCGGCATTGTTGTAGCCTATCAGGGCGGTCATGTTGTTCAGGGGAAACGTCTCCCTCTGGATAGACCGCAGGTTACAGATGGTAATTTCGGACAAGCATAAAGATTCGGGCTGCATGATTTGAATATACAATATTTTAGGGGTCAGGGGCTAGGATTTAGGGGCTAGGGGTCGCTTCGCTTTGAGGCTCGAGGTGTGGGGTCGGACCTGTAGGGCAAAGGATGTGGAGTGTGTAATGTGAGGTTCGAGGCGCGAGGCATGAAATTCTGGACGTCATCCTGGAGGCAGAACGGTTGTCCGTGAGCCACAAGCTCCAGGCGTTAAGCTGGAGCGGTGGCGAGAGTGAGGCGATTCCGGAGATCTTTTCAGCTTAAGAGCCGAACGGTCGTCAAAGGGGGAAGTCTCCCCCTCGGTTGGGCCGTGCCCAACCTACCCCCTCGCCTAGGGGCACAGCCCCTAAAACCCCGCAGCCTATCTTGAACAAAAATGCTACATTCAGGCCATGATTTGCCCCTTCTGCAAGAACGACAACGACAAGGTGGTCGATAGCCGCGTCAGTGGCGACTCCATCCGCCGTCGTCGGGAATGTACCGCCTGCGGTCGCCGTTTTACCACCCGGGAATACATCGAAATCCAACCGCTTATCGTGGTCAAGCGTAACGGCGACCGGGAACCTTTCCAGCGGGAAAAGCTCCTGGCCGGTATCGCCAACTCCTGCAAAAAGCGTCCGGTGACCCAGGCCGCCATCGAAGAAATCGCCTCCACCATCGAAAACAACCTGATTTCCAACGACAACCTGGAAGTGACCTACGACCAGATAGGCAACCTGGTCATGCAGGAACTAAAGAAACTGGACCCGGTGGCCTATGTCCGGTTCGCATCCGTCTATCGCGAATTCAAGGAAGTCGGCGAATTCGTGGACCAGATCAAGACCCTGGATAAATAACAACTAGGGAGGGGTTTAACCCCTCCCTAAGACTCTCCCCCACACTCAATAATCTGCTTTATGCCAGCTACAGGTCCATAATCGTGCAGATTATTTTCGTGGGCACCTTCGGTGCAATAAAAAAAAGCCTCGCTTAAGCGGGGCTTTCTCGTGGTCGATACAGAACTCGAATCTGTGACCTCTACCATGTCAAGGTAGCGCTCTAACCAACTGAGCTAATCGACCAATAAGGTAGCCCAATAGTAGAAACTTGCCCCCCTTTTGTCAAGGGGTCAGCGGGCATCCGGGTCTACCCAATAGCGTAAACGGCCTGTAATGTGCAAATTGGGCAAGGTGTCGTTGCACCTTCCGGACCGGCAGTCCGGGGTGTAAAGGTCCAAGGTGGCGGTCCAGGTGGAGTCGTCCTTCTGGTCGAACCGCACAATGCTGCTGTCGGCCAAAATGGGCGCCTGGGTCAGGGAGCCGTAGTTGAACCAGGAGTACTGCTGCACCACCGGGTTGTCGCCCAAAACGGGCCTGTTCACCATAATGGAAAATTGGTCTCCCCGTTTACTCTCTTTGGCCCTGGTCTTCACGAGAAAATACCTGTGGCTGTTCTTGATAAAGGGCACTTCCACGTCGGATTCCGCCAGTTCGATGGTCCGTTCGTCTTCGTCGTTGATCCTGTACTTCAGGTAGCCACCGCCATCCACCTCCCAGCCTTCGTTAATATCTCCGCAGGCCATCAACAGAACGGCGGCGGCAAGGCAGGTTTTCAGGCGGAAAGGAATCATGCCCCTAAACTAGAAAATTATCTTTGGGCTATGGAAGGTGAGTGGCAAACAGTTTCTACGCTGAACGGTACGGTCTATCTGGCGGTTGTCCCGAAGGCCAATCACAGGGAGCATATTTTCGAAAAGCTCTCCCTGGCTCTCGGCTGCCCCATTACCGCACAGGACCTAAAAACCAGGCCAGGTTCCACGCGACCCGAATTTCCGGAACTTTCCGTCGATGCCAACTGGACCCACTCCAAGGACATCTGCGTGCTGGCCTATTCCAGGGAATGCCGCGTCGGCATAGACCTGGAATTTCATTCCAGGAACCGTCTCAAACTTGCGGACCGTTTCTATTCCGGCGAGGAAGTTAAGAGAATCCACCAGATTGAACAGACCGAAGGCGAAAGTGCCGCCATCAGACTTTTTTACGCCCTCTGGTGTCGCAAAGAGGCCTTTTTCAAGTGCTACGGCGGAGACTTTTTCGAAGGAACACTACGCAGGTCTCTTCTCGAAACCCGCATGGAAAACGTTCAATTGACGGACTTGGATTCGGCAAGCCTCGGCATCCAGGGAGAATGCTCCCTGTGCCTTGCCACCATGCCTTTGGGCTAGTTCTTCACTTCGCCTTCGGGAGCGTTCCCATTCCCGTGGGGCACTTCCAGGGCGTACAAGGGCAGGGCCACGTATTCTTCGTCGTCGATAATCAGGCGAATCATGTACTTGTCGGGCCGCTCTATCTTCAGGCGCTGCATGTTCAGAATCAGGTTCATGGCCGCCGTGTCAAATCCCTTTGCCACAGGCTCAAAAGAAACGTTTGATTCCATTCCCGGGACAATGGGGTGTCCACACACGTCCTCGATAGAAAGCACCAGCTTGTGCACTCCGGCTTCGGCCCGCTGGTAGCGGATACGGAAAGCCGCCGCACACTGGGGAATCACCAGCGGGAACTGAGAAAAAATCCTGTCAAAAGAACCGAGAATGTTCAGGCGGCCGCCGGCACCGTTGGCTGTAGCCGCATCGCAGATAGAAGCAATTTCAACAATCATATTAAGGTTTGGTGTTGAAGGTCCAACTTTCAGAAATATTTTTCATGAATATGGGTCCGTTGTTTTGGCTTGCCGCTCCGGAACTTGTCCAGGAAATCATAGAAATATATACCATGCCATTTGTAGAAACTGCTATCTCCGGAGCAAATCCATAAAGATTGTACCCATGGCTAGCATAGAACGGACCCTTGAAATACGGAAGCTGGTTTTCGCCATAAGGATTCCAACGAATGCCATCGTAGAAATAAGCGTGACAATGAGAGAATCCTCGACCGTTATCATCGATAATTGCATAAACCTTGCCGTTAAAGGAGGTTACCCTGATATTTGTTGGTAACATACCCTCTTGAAGGTTTGTGCCATTATCTAACGACAAGCCCGAAAGGCTGACCGGTCCTTTCTTAACATAAGGCCCAGCCTTACCAACCACAGAAGATCGATTGATATACCCAAGATACACCGTATTCCCGTTGGATGCAAGACTGATACTCCCCATTTCCTTGGATATTAGCGAAGGAGCAATTTTTTCGGAATACGAAGTATTATATATGGCATAATATGAATTGTACAAATAGGTGTTGTCCGTGAAGGTTATCAAGAATACTTTCGTGCTGGTAAACACTCCATTCACATCCCTTGCCGTGAGAGTGTTCGAAATGGATTTCTCCGTCCATTTTGATCCCGTCCAATAGCTGAAATAGGGATGATTTTCCTTAGCGTAGGTCACTACCGGATTATTATTGTCGGTGTTATAGGTCAAATTCAGCGAAGTTGCACCGCTAATAGGCTGGCCTACTGCCGTCCAAGCCGAATTAACCGAAGCGGTCTTGTAAACATAAAGTTTATTTGCCGTCGTAAGTATGGCCAAGAATACCGCAGAATTACTCTGATCGTTAATACTGGTCATTCGCATAGCCACTACAGAATCTTCAAGGGAGATGTTCGAAATGTTTGCCCAGCTTTGTCCGTTATAGTATTTTGTTACAATTGTATTTCCTGGGATTGCATAGGCAACAACTAAATTTGTACCGAAGGTGGTTATCGCAGGCGGTGTACGCACGGTAGATTTTTGCAAAACTGTATCACTTGCCGCGGCAAGATTTTTCCAAGCGCGTTGCACATACACCGTACGGCAGAACATTTCAGCCTGGTGGCGGTTCATAAACGTCACATCAGGATTTGCAGAAGAACTATCCCTAAAGTCTAGGCACACACTTATGGTACCTTCGGAAGTGGGACGTCTAAAGGCATCATTGAACTGAGCGATGTTCGTATCCAAAGAACCGTCGGCTTTGCCCTTGTAGAACGTACTACCCACATTACTAAACCGCCAATAGTATTCCCTTAGATTGTCGTTTCCAAGCGTCCCTTTTACCGATTGGGCTCCACTCCACTCCGGAGAATAGTAATAGAGCGCTTCACCACTTTGCGCTTCGTCACCGCTCCAGGGATAAATTGTATCCACGGCCGTGATTTTTCCAATTGGGAGATTTGCAGATGTTAACACGTTCACATAAGTCGTATCGCGGAACACGGCTTTGGTACTGCTTTCTTGGGCGGATACGACACAATATAGGTTCACGCCCAAATTGCTCATACTCTCTCTATACGAATAGAATCTACCCGTATACTTCAGATGCACATCATCTTCCAACGATTGTTTTGTACTTGCATTGAAGCATTGCCAACTGTACCAATCGATTCCTTGCCATACACTATTGGTATCTGCATCCAATAAAATCACGTCTCCCTTTGCAACATACTTTACAGAGGCATCCACAGAAATTGTCGGTATCTCCGTAGAATAAATTATTTTCATGGTAGACGTAGCAACATTCCCATCATCGTCAGTTGCTCGTGCCACACAAGAGAAGTTCGCCGTAGCAGTAGGTGCTGTCCACGTCGTATCAAAGGTAGAAACCGTTTTCCAATTACTGTTAATCGCTGCAGCATCACGACCGCAACTCCATTCCCGTTTTGCAATAAACCCTTTCTTGTCTTGGGCTGTGGCATTGAGAACTATTGCATAACCCTCTCGAACAATAGCCGAATCACGGGCGACTTTCACTGTAGGCGGATCCAATTCCACTACAAAGCGGGTGGTATCCTTTGCCGTAAGGTCGTCGTCGTCCTTCACCTGCACAATGCAGAGGTAGAGGCTATACGGTTCCGATGGCATTATCGCTTGGTACGTTGCCTTGCCTGAAGTCAATTTGCTTAAGATGTTATTGTCACTACCGGGTCCACAGCCCCACTCATAAGAAACAATCCGTCCTGGCAACGTCGCTTCCGAAGAATCCTTAGCATTAGCATAGAGGCTGACCGTATCCTTAATAGAAACATTAAAGGATTCGTTCACGGTAACCGTAGGCGGTGCGCGGAAAACCTTATAAACGACAGTATCCAACGAATAGAGCAAAGGTTCCTCGGCGTCGGCGGCACGCATAACGCAATAGTAGTTTCCGGCCGTTTCTGGCATGGAAATTACCGGTGTCAGCGTATTGCCGCGACCTTGCCACAAGCTAACCCAGCTAGCCGGCTTTAAGTTATTCAAGTTGCGATCGCAAGCCAAATCCACATCTATGGGGCCGCCTAACGTATTTCCCGTAGTATACTTTACTTGTTCCTGGTCTTTAATAGTGACATTCTTACTGTGAATATTCAAGCGAATTGTCGGAATGTCCTTGATGACGTTGAAAGTCATGGCAACGGAATCCTTCTGATTATCGTCATCAACTGCAAAGACGTAGCACTTGTAATTTGCGACCTCGTTATTCGGCAATTGAATCTCCATGGAGTCCGTAACTGGATTTTCTAGCTTCGTAACAGCAAAGGCTGTGTAGGCACCCGTACCACAACGGTAGCCCACTTCCTTGACTCTTCCATACTTGTCCTTAGCCGTGTACTCGAACTTGTGCTTGGAATTCACCTTCTTGTCGATAGTTTCCTCGTTATCGTCTACAGTAATGGTCGGAGGATCCTTGATGACATTGACCTGCAAGGTGTCCGTAGCCGTCTTACCTTGGTTATTGGTTGCAACGACAACAATCCTTTTCGTTCCGGGGCTTGTCCAAGACTTCTGGGGATTCTGGGTGTTTTTAGGGAAACAGTTGTCAGTCTTATTACTACCGTCAAAGCACGTCCAGTCCAGCGATGTAATTGCACCACTTCCGTCATTAGGAATCACTTCTGTCACCAAGAAGATTTCGTCATTCAGGGAAATAGTCGTATCATAGACCGGAGACGTAATGGTCACCATAGGCCCGTCACTATAGAATCCGAATCGCACCGTATTCGAAACAGCTCCGTTGTCAGCCACAGCATGCATCGTATATCGAACGTTGGGGACAACACTTGCAGGGACATTTTCCTTCTTCAATTTAATCGTTGCAGTCCCGTTAGAAACATCGGTCTGACGGGGATTGTCTCCAGGAATATTTGAAATCCAGGTCACCACAGAAACAGGAGGCTTGGCATCTACGTCAACCGCCACTTTAAAGGTTAATTCATCTGAGTTGCCAGCCATAGCAGAACTAGCGTTATTTACAGTAAGAGTCATATTTGTAGCAGAAACCACAAAGGTAAACGTCGTATCGCTGCGGTAACCAGCACTGTCTGTCGCCGCAAGTTTGAAGGTGTATGTACCGTCCGATAAGCCGACAAAATCTACGCTCCACGCATGGCTGGTCAAGTTAGAAAAGTGGCATGGGCTATCCTTCACCCCGCACGTATCCTTACCAAGCACAGCCACCGCTGTCTTCACCTGGGAGCCATAGTCACTGAATCTTCCGGACGCGACGAAGGCTCGGACAGCAATTGTATCTTCAATGCCCTTGACATTGTAGATGCGTGGTGGTGCAGGGTCTTTGAGCAAAATAAGAGGCAGCTCTTTCTCGTCACCTGCATTGATGTTTGGAGTCCTGGTGGTAACCTTTATAAAGCCCCGGCCAGTTTCATCGGAGGCGGTCAGTTTGAACGTTCCGGCAGGCAGGTCAGACACCCTGAATTCTCCCTTGGCGTTGGTGCTAGCGGTATAAATGTTACTAGTGTCGGCTGAATTGACCAAGGTTATCTTGATTCCAGAGTGGACGGACAGACCCTCGAACTTGGCGGTTCCTATAAAGTCACAAGTAGACTTGCTTGGACCCAGGTAAAAATAACGCGGTCGCTTACCCTTGCTGGTCTTGATTTTTTCGGCAACCACGGTATCGTAGCCATCGGTCACCCACACGTCCCAAGAGAAATACCTGCCCGTAAAGCCCAATTTTTTCAGTTCATTCTCTCCGTTTTCAATAACAGCAAAACTTGTGGAAGTACTGTTCTTTAGCACCAAGTCGTAAACATTAGACAGGTTCAGATCGCTTTCCTGGTTGTCCGGTGTGGGAGCTACACGAACATAGTACCTCAATTGCTCTTCGTTATCCCTGTCGTGTCCCTCATAGAACAATCGGAAGGCCTCCACCGTATCACTTATCCTCTGTTGGTCGTCCGGGCCCAAGATTTTGATAGTGGGCAACTGGTTGAAATGCAAGAAAGCACTGTCCTTCGTGGTATTCTTGTCGTCGTCAGTGACAATAATGTAAATCTTCTGATTTCCAAGGCTGTCCGTAAGGGTTGAATCGTAGGGAATCGTGATTGTCAGGCTATCCGAGGTTTCACTCTTGGTATACTTCCAATCCTTCGCCTCGCGTTTACCTGCCGCATCCAAATCAACCTTGAAAGAGGTTATCGTACCGAATGAATCTAGCGCAAGTATGGGGAACGTAACAGGACTCTTGGCCCTGGTCCAAAGAGTATCTTTAGGAACGCCTAAATAAGGCGGCGTGTTGATGACTCTGATAAACTGGTCTTTGCCGGCAGTATCCGTTGCACTATTTCCGTCAACGGCCACAAACAGGGGAGAGTACACGCCCTCCTTCATATAGACCCAGGATTGAGGGGTGGCGTTGTGCCCTGTTACCAGGGCCTTCTTCATTTGGTCCTTCCCCTTGCCGGTGGTATCCTTTACAAGACTGTCCAGAATCCATTGGTACAAGAAAATCTTGTCGGAGTTGTAGCGCAAGAAACCCATCATATGAACGGTATCGCCTATGGTGACCGTAACAGTATCATTTACGATTACAGAATCAGGGTTAGGCAGGTTGATAATGGAGTCGGCAAAGGCGTCGGGATTTTCAAAAGGAGTCTTGTAGATAAACACTACGGAGTGGTTGTTCCGCAAGTTCACGTTTTCCTTGATGGAGGACTCCCTGGAGCAGTTCACCAGAGCCATCGTACACAAGATCAACCCAAACAATAAAAACAAAGACTTTAACCGCATTATTCAATCCTCTATAATACGTTCTTCACGATATAAATTTATCTTTTTTTATGAAAAAGGGGATGTGCAACCCTATTGTTTTTTGGGAGATTTTATGGAAAATATTCCGCTTTGGTACGGTTTGTTTCTTTTTTTTGCCCTAGGTGCCTGTGTGGGTAGTTTTTACAATGTTATCGTGTATAGGATGCCCCGAGGAATTTCGCTTATAAACCCGCCATCTCATTGTCCCCTGTGCAAGAAGCGGATTCCCATTCGCTATAATCTGCCTATCGTGGGGTGGCTCTGGCTCCGTGGTAAAAGCGCCTGTTGCAAGCAACCCATCAGCGTAATTTACCCCATAGGAGAATCCTTGTGCGGGCTTCTGGGCGCCTTGGCCCTGTTTGCCACCAACTGGAATGTGGGGTGGACAGCTCCTATTGCTAATTGGGTTGATGCCTTGGCCATGTTCTGGCTGCTCTTGGGCATGTATCCCGTGTGCGCCGTCGATGTTCAGTACAAACTAATCCCCGATTCCATTTCGGTAGGGGGAATCGTGGTGGGCCTGGTGCTTTCTATATTCCCGGGCGGGATTACTCCCTTCCAGAGCCTGATTGGTGCGGCCTGTGCCGGCGGCGGTCTTTGGCTCTTGGGATTTATAGCCTCGAAAATCCTGAAAAAAGAGGCCATGGGCTTTGGAGACGTCAAGCTATTGGCAGGCTATGGAGCATTGATGGGGCTGGACGGTGCTGTTGAGACCTTGATCCTTGCGGCGTTCCTTGGAATCGTTGTCATGATTCCCTGGGCAAAGATTATGGAAAAGAAGGGAAAATCGGACGGCTCGGGACAGATTCCCTTCGGCCCGTTTCTGGCGGTGGCAGCTCCGGTCATGTATTTGTGGGGACAACAGCTTCTAGACTTGTACGTGAAATTCATTTTTGCGGAGTAAAACGTTGTTCTGAGTCATCTCGCTACACGCCATCCTGACGCCACGAATCATCATTTGTCATCCTTCCGCAACGAAGTGGCGGAAGAATCCAGTCCCGAGAAAAATAAAAAGAGATTCCCGAAGGAATCTCTTTTGCTTAATTCAACCGTTCTGGATTAGAACATAAACCAGGTCAGGTACACCTTGGTAGCGAGGGCGAAATCCAAGAAGGAGCCTTCGCCAGCCGGGTCGCTTTCAGAGAAGTAACCAATTCCAAGACCGATTTTTCCGGTAAGGAACAGGTTGTTGACAAGTTCGGCATGGGCGCCCAACAGGAGGTTAATCTGGATTTGCATCAAGTCAATGTCATTGCTGGCGGTAACGGCTTGACCTGCCACATTGAGGGTCTGGGGGCTGGTGTAGATGAATTCACCGCCAACAGACACCGGCAAGAAGTCCTTCTTGATGAAGAAATCAAAACCAGCACCGACGCTCAATTCGGTATAGTTGTCCTTACCCTTCTGTTCCTGACCGCCGTTGGGGGTGTAGGAGGATTCTCCATGGTGGTACATGCCCAGGATGGCAGACAGTTCCATATTTTCGTTCAGCTTGAACACTAGGCGAATGTTACCCGCGTTGTTCAACAGACCGCCGACGTCAACGCCAGCACCGAAGAATGCACCGCCAGAAGACTTCTTTTCCTTCTTCTTTTCTGCCTTCTTGGGAGCGGGAGCGGCTTCTTCTTCCTCTTCCTCTTCTTCGTAGGCGGGGGCCTTCGTCACCTGGGCCGGGGCTTCTTCTTCTTCGTATTCTTCTTCGTCCTGGGCATAGCCGTAGCTGCAGAGAGCCATAGCAATGACGGCAGAAAGGAATATCTTCTTCATTGGGATTCTCCTTGAAATGAGAGTTTTTGATGTTAATCTTATCTAATTATAAAAATTGTTCACAAAAGTGTCAATAATCCACCATTCTATGCAATTAATTCCGAAATCTGAACTCCGAATTCCGAACAAGTTACCATTCCATGCTGACTTTTGCCACCAAGAACCGCCTAGAAACCTCGTCCAGCTTGGCCGGGTCTATGGAAATTCCCAGAATTCCCGCAAAAATCACGAAAGGACTGGCCGTGGTGCCCTGGTCGTTGCATTTGACCTTGATGTACAGCGTCCCTTCCCGGTTCTCGATAGACAGGACGTGCTGGTTCAGGTCGATTTCTTGGCCCCGGTGGTTCGTGACGGTGGGGAAGGTCTTGCTGTTGAACCGCTCCATTAGGTCTGCGGGGATAGCCTCCGGTGTGTAGCGGTACACCATGGCCTTGGGGAAATGCTTGCTGAGCTTTTCTTTCAGGGGCTCGATGTTCACGATTTCCATGCCACGGGGGAAAGGCCTGCTCAGTTCCTTCATCAGGTTTGGCTGGTTTTCCGGAGCGAGGTCCAAGGGTTTCAGAAGTTCCACGCTAATCAGCTCGCAGTAGGTCTCCATGCCGAGAGGCAGCGCCCCCATATTCACGATTTTTGGCTTGGGGCTGAATCCTTCGCTGAACTTCACAGGAATCCCCGCGCAAAGGAAGGTCCGTTCGAAGAAACTGAGCATGTTGTGGTGGGGCAGGAACCTGCTGAGTCCGGTCTTCTTGAAGGTAATCTTGTAGCTGTAGCTCACCTTCTGGCTGGGCCTGCGGTCGGCCACCAGCTTCTTGATTTCTTCGGGAGTGCGGCTAGGCGCCTTGTGGCGCACGGGATTGTCGGCCAGCCTGATTTCGTCGCCGAATCCGGGAATGCCGCACTTCTGGCAGTCGCCCCACTTGCAGTTGGGCACGGGCTCGCTGTTCGGGTCAAAGGCCTTTTCCCATTCCCGCCTCAGGTACTGCTTGGTGGTGCCTGCGTGGATAAAGTCCCAGGGGAACACTTCGTTCTTGTCCCGTTCACGGTACACCCAGCTGGTGTCGTAGCCTGTCTTCTGCCAGACTTGTTCCCACTTGGAAAAGTCGAACCGGTAAGAATCGCTCTCGAAGATGATTCCCTGCTTGTAGGCCTCGTAGATGACGGGCCCGAGGCTGCGGTCGCCCCGGCTGTAGAGGGCTTCCAAGAAACTGGTTTCCCAGGCGGCCCAGTTGATTTTCACGTTGGGGTGCTTGAAAAACTTTTCCCGCACAAAGCGGATATGCCCAAGGGCTGTTTCCTTGTCCATAAAGGGCGCCCACTGGAGGGCGGTAAAGGACTTGGGAATGAGAATACCGATGCTCACTGCAATCTGGATTCCCCGATTGTACTTGCGCCCGATTTTCACCAGGTTGAAGATGAGGTCGCAGAAGGCCTGCATGTCCTCTTCGTTTTCGGTAGGGAATCCAATCATTGTGTATAACTTAATCTTATTGAACCCGCTGCTGAAGGCGTGTTCGGCGGCGTCGTACATGTCCTGGTCGCTGATGGTCTTGTTGATCATCTTGCGGATGCGTTCGGAGCCGGTTTCCGGGGCGAAGGTGGCGCTACGGCCACCTTTGAGGGCAGCAATCTTGCCAGCAAGCGTCTGACCGAAACTGTTCACCCGGATGCTGGGGAGGCTTACATCCACATGGTCGTAGAAGGGGTCGTCGATAATGGAGTCGGTAAGGGCCTCTACCGGTTTGTAGTCGGCGGTAGAAAGGGAGAGGAGTCCAAGTTCCCGCTCGCCGGTGGCAAGGAGCCCTGCTTTCGCGATGTCCAAAACGTCGTCGGGGTCCAGCTCGCGACACGGGCGGTACCAGATGCCCGCCTGGCAGAAACGGCAGCCCTGGGCGCAACCCCGCATGACCTCTACGCTGAAGCGGTTGTGCACCAGCTGCATATTGGCGATCAGGTTCTTGACGGGGTAGTCCTTCGGGTCCATCTTGGGGATGAACAGGCGGCGAACCCCGTTGGTGGTGGCGTAGGCGCCGGCGGCGGGCTCCGCCGGCACAATCGCGCCGAATTCGTTCTTTACCACGGGCCGTAAACTGGGTACGTAAACGCCGTCAATCTTTGAAAGGTTCTTGAGGATTTCGGCGCGACTGAGGCCCGCTTTGCGGCCCTCGCCTACGCACCGCAAAAAGTCAATCATGACTTTTTCCCCGTCGCCTATCATGAAGGCGTCAAAAAAGTCGGCGACGGGTTCGGGGTTCGCCATGGATGGCCCGCCGGCAACTACGATGGGGTCGCTTTCTTGCCTGTCCTTCTGCCACGCGGGAATGCGGGCCAGTTCCAGCACGTAGGGCACGTTGGTAAAATTCAGCTCCGTCTGGAGCGTCATGCCCACCACCTCGAAATCTCGCACCGGCGTGTAGGTCGCGTAGCTGTACAGAGGAATATCCAGCCTCTTCATTTCGGCGGCCATGTCGTCCCAGGGGGCGAAGGAGACTTCGCACAGCAGGTCGCTCTCCCGGTTGATCACGTGGTACAAGATGCGGATGCCGTTGTTGCTCATGCCGATTTCGTAGGTGTCCGGGAACACGAAGGCCATGCGGCAAAGCATTTGGCTGTGGTCCTTCACCACGCTGTTGGCTTCGCCGCCCATGTAACGAGCGGGGCTTTCTACAGCGGGGAGGGCCAGGGCTATTTTCTCAAGAATTGTCATCACCATCAATTTAGCAAATCCCCCGCCCGTTACGCCGTGAACCACAAAGCTTCAAGCTTCGTCATCCTCACGAAAGTGAGGATCTGTTTGCATTTCTAGCGTACGCCAGTTTATTTCGGGCGCCACACCTCCAGCGGATCCCCGACCTGGTCGGGGATGACGACTTATAACTCAACACTCACAACTCACAACTCATAACTCATACCTCACACCTCACACCTCACACCTCGTGCCTCGCGCCTCCAGCGGATCCCCGACCCGGTCGGGGATGGCAACTCTTGTGTTCCGCATCCCTAAATCCTAGCCCCTAAATCCTAGCCCCTACCCCTCTTCCGCGTTAGGGACAGTGACCCCTTGGGGCCGAGACTACAGGCTCGGCGAGCGGAGCGAGTATGGCCCGACCCCTCCGTAGGTACAGCTAAGAGACCGGGGGAACGCCCAAATATGTTGATTTTGCTTTTTTTTGAAAAAATGTTTGTCCAAGGTCTTAGACTTTTCATAAATTGTGGAATATGAGCGTTTTTTATTATCTGGTGTGGCTTGTCGCTTTTGTGGCAGGCGTAGTTCTTTCGTTTGCGGCTCCCGAGAGCGCGTTGTCGGTGGGGGTCAAGTTTATTTTTGTGGGAGTCTGGGGCGCGGTCCTCGGGTTCATCTTTTTTATCGTGGCCAAAAGGGCCGTCCAGGATAGCGAGGCGGGGGAGGCGGAGGCGCCGGATTCCCGCCCGGTGACAGAGCTTGTGCCGGTGGTGCCGTCGGATGTTGCCGAAGGCGCGGAACAGGGCGATGTTCCTGCCGAAGGGGCTGTTCCAGAGGCGCAATCCGAGGAATCGGCTTTGCCCGAGGCTGCTCCTACGCTGGAATCGGCGCGGGAGATTTTCCCTCTTTCGGACTGGGACGATTTCTGCAAGGAAATCCTCAGGAACAGGCCGTTTTCCGAAGTGGTGGGCGCTCTTGAAAAGGTCTTACCCAAGCTGTTCCCCGGTGCGGCGGGCGTGCTTTACATGTATGGCGATGCCCAGTCCGAAATGCACAAGGTTTTCTCCTTTGGCGATTACGTGATTAGCGGCGACACCATGATGCCTGCGGAATGTGCAAGTTTCAACCTAGGAAGCATCGTGGTCAACGACTACAATGCGGACAAGGTGACGGCAGGCTGCACCCACCTTCATTACCACAGCCAGGGCGTTGCCTTCTGTGCGCCTATCGAGGGGCTGGAGGAACATTTCGGCACGCTGTGTATCCAGGTGGACAAGTTGCCTGACGGCGAAGATATCGATTTCTGGAAGGCGAAGGTGAGCATCGTGTCGGCCACATTCGGCCTGTACGTGGCGAACCAGAACCTGAACATCCGCTTCCAGCAGCACAGCATCCGTGACAACCTGACGGGGCTTTTCAACAAGCGCTACATGGAAGAGTCCCTCCGTCGTGAAATCTTCTCCGCTTCCCGTCACAAGACGCCTATCGGTATTATCATGCTTTACCCCGACGAAATTCCCCAGTTGCAAGAAAAGCGGGGCCGTCATGCGGTGGAGCAGATGCTCTGGGAAGTGGGCCAGCGCCTGCCGGGCTATATCCGGAACGAGGACATTCCCTGCCGCTACAACGGCGATGTTTTCTGCGTGATTCTGCCCGGTGCCGATTACAAGATTACCAAGGACCGTGCCGAAAAAATCCGTCACGAGATTTCGGAGCTCCAGGTGGCTTACGGCGACGGGATTCTCAAGACATCCTTGAGTATCGGCGTTTCGGTGATGCCCATCCATGCCGTAGATGCAAAGACCCTGATTGCCACCGCCGAGGCGTCCATGCAGTTGGCTTCTGCTAACGGGGGAAACCGTGTGGTCATGGCCGAAGCCTTGAACAAGGGTCTTTAAATTTCTTAAATTTGTCACATGAAAAAAATTATCGTCCCCATCGTCCTTCTGTTCCTGTGCGCCGGAGTGCTCCTGTATCTGCTTTCGGACTTTTCCGCCGGACGGTCCTCTTTCGATGCCGACGCCTACCTTCAGGCCCGCGCAAAGATTGACTCCCTGGAAGTGGCCCTGTGGGAAAAGCAGGGCGATGCCGATGCCCAGCTCGCCATCCGGAATGACTTGGATGTCGCCTGGCAGGACTTGAACGCCCTCAGGCAAAAGACTCCGGCCAGCGAGACGGAACAAGATGAAAAGACGGTAGGCGGAATTTCCAAGTCCGCCCTCATGTGGGTGGTCGGCGGTGTTGCCGCTATTCTGGTCTGCATTGTTTTGCTTGCGGCTCTCAGTCACCGCAAGAAGGTCCTGACCCAGAGGATGGAAGCCCTGAAGGCCGAAAACCGATTCCGGGAGCCCAAGAACGGGTTCGAGAACGACCCCACCATCGCGCCGCGTCCCCGTGCACCGAAGCACTCCATCATCGACGAGGCCGACGAGTTTGCGGAGGCCAAGGAGACAAAGGTTTCTTTCGAAGACGAAAACGGCAATCCCGAGAACAAGGTCTTGATTCCGGATTTGGGCAAGCGGCCCCAGCTCAGGCCCACCGCCAAGGAGCGAATTACCTCCGCTATACAATCCCTGTCCGAAGTCCTGCGTGCTCCCCGCGGCCTTTCCCGCGACAGGACCATGAAACTTAGGGCCCAGAGCCACAACGTGACCGGTAACCCGAACCTGCAGGGCAGTAACCCCTTGGAGACCAGCCGTTTCGATAAGGAACTTACCGAAAAGAGCAAGATTCTGCAGATGTCCCGCCGCGGGTTCCCCGCCTCTGCCATCGCGACCCAGCTGAAAATTCCGCAGGAACAGGTGGAAGCCATCATCAAGAGCGCCATGGAATAAGGGGCTTTTGGCCTATGCGTTATCGGTTCCGTTGCGAATACCTGGGCAGTGCCTTTTATGGCTGGCAGGTGCAGAACGAAGCCGGCAAGCAGAAATTCGTAACCGTTCAGTCCGCCCTAGAAGAGGCGCTGACCATAGCGCTCCGCGCGCCCATACATATCGTAGGTTCTGGCCGTACCGATACGGGTGTCCATGCCCGAGGCCAGTGCGTCCATTTTGATTTTGATGGCGAGCTGGACTTGCGCAAGACGGAGCGTTCGGTGAATGGACTCACCAAGAGGCTTATCCGCATTCGCGATTTGCAACCGTGTAGCGATGATTTCAACGCCCGCTACGACGCCCTTTACCGCTATTACCAGTACACCATTTTTACCCGGCCTGTGGCGCTCATGCGGGAATACGGCTGGGAATGCGGGTCCCTGAATCTGGATCTGGACTTGATGGAGCGGGAGGCGGCATCTTTCCTAGGCGAGCACGACTTTATCGACTTTTGCATTCCCCGTAACGACGGAAAATCTACGCTTTGCACGCTGACCGAGTTCCGCCTGGAACGGGTGAACGACTGGACCGTGATTTTCCACATCAAGGGGAACCGGTTCTTGCACCGTCAGGTCCGTGCCATGGTAGGCACGCTGTTCGACATCGGCCGCGGGCGTTACCCGGCGGGCACGGTCAACCAGATTTTTGCAGGGCTGTTCAAGGGCGAACGCACTTGGGCCCCGCCGCAGGGGCTGGTGCTGCACGATGTGAAGTATGAGGATTATTAAATCCTAGATGGCGTCCCCGTTGCCGAGGATCATATCCACTAAGCAGCAAGCTGCAAGTGGATATTGTGATCAGGTCCGCCATGACGTCATTCCCCTAATGGGGCTTGACTCGTTCGCCTCGGATATAGAAATATGCAAGCATATTTCTGCATCACTCAGCTCCTACGTCATTCCGGCCCTGAGCCGGAATCTAGAACTGAACTTCGTCTACTACTTAAGCAGGTCCAGCATTTCCTTGACGGCTTTTTCCATGCCCACGAACACGCTGCGGGCCACGATGCTGTGGCCGATGTTCACCTCTTCGATCCCTTCGATGGCGGCGATGGATGCCACGTTGCGGTAGTTCAGCCCATGGCCAGCCAACACCCGGAGCCCGTACTTGCGGGCCAGCATGGTCATGTCCTCGATGGCCGAAATTTCACGGTCCACTTCTTGGAGGCTGCCCAGTTCGCAGGCGGTGGCGTATTTGCCGGTGTTGAACTCCACGAAGTCGGCGCCGACTTTCTTGGCGGCCTTCACCTGGTCCGTTTCCGGGTCGATGAACAGGCTTACGGCAATGTCGTTGTTTTTCAGGGTCATCACGTATTTTGCAAGTTCATCTACCTTGGCGGCCACGTTGAGTCCACCTTCGATGGTGATTTCTTGGTGGTTCTCTTGGACCAGGGTCACCATGTCGGGCTGCACGTTGGTGGCAAACTGCAACATTTCGACCGTGGGGGAGATTTTCAGGTTCAGCTTGGTGGTGACCATGCCGCGCAACAGGCGAACGTCGCGGTCCTGGATGTGGCGCTTGTCTTCGCGCAGGTGGGCGGTAATGCCCATGCAGCCGGCGAGTTCTGCGACCAGTGCCGCCGTGACGGGGTCCGGTTCCCTGATCTTGCGGGCTTCGCGGATGGTGGCGATATGGTCGATGTTCACACCCAGTTTTACGGTCATGGCGTTCTCCTTGTCAATACTTCATAAAGGTAGATAAATTTACGATGGTGGTGCCCTGGGCCGCCGCTTTTGCGTCGATGGACTTCACCTTGGCGATATTGGCTTCGCTCAGCGGGATGATGATGGTGGACATGCCGCTCTTGGCGGCCGCCTTCAGTTTACGCTTGATGTAGTCGTCCAGGGCGCTGTTGGAGGGGTTGTAGGGGGTTGCCGTCTTGCAGGCCATGGACAAATCCTTGCAGGTCTCCCGCACCTTGGATTTTGCGTTCATGGACAGGTCCAGGAACCAGAGCCCGTTTTCTTTGGCGGGTTCCAGGGTGGCCTGCAAAAGCTGCCGGTGTTCTACTGCCTGTTCTGCAAAGCGGGTGGCGATTCCCTTGGCGTTAGGCACCAAGGTCTTTGCCTCCTGGATAACGGACTCAATCTGCTGTTCCGTGTGGTGGATGCGCACCGGACGGTAGCGGTTGTGTCTGGAATCCAGGCTGGTAGATTCCATTAAAAGCCAGATGACCAGTTCCTTGTTCTTTACGCGGTCCAGGTCAGGGAAGAACGTTTGCGCCATGCCGAAGGGCGTGACCATCAGGTCGTAGGGGAAGGTAAGTTCGTTCAGGGCCACGATCAGCTCGGGCGTAAGCCCTGTCACCTGGAACGCGATGGACAGGTAAGAGGCGTTGTTCTTGAAAATGTTGTCCGAAACGTTCAGGGTGAGCTTCAGCGTGTCGCCTTCTGGAGTCAGGGCATCTAGACTGGCCGACTGGAAAACCGTGGGGTCTCCGTGGAGCTCTTCCATGTACAACACTTCGCCGCCGTTTTTCCGCAAGAACCTTTGGGCCTGCAGCAGGTAGTGGGTGATGGTCCGTCCGTTCCCAAGCACCCAGATTTCCCGTTTCTTTCTGGACTTTTGCGTCTGCACCACTTCCAGGTGGTTCTTCAGTTTTTCTACGAAGGGGGTGGTGTCCTGCACGGCGGCGGTGGTGTCCGGAGTGGCGACAGTGGCGGAATCCCGGTTGAAAAGTTTTTCGCCAATGCTGGTTTCTTGCAGCACGAATGCCGCCCCAGAGATAATCCCAAGGACAATAAAGATGGCAAGAACGTGCTTCAGCTTTTTCATCGCTTGGGAAAGATAGCTAAATTAAAACCGTATGCCTGTTCTCTTTGCCCTCTGTGGCCCCACTGGAGTCGGAAAGTCGAGCCTTTCCCTTGAACTTGCGGAGCGTTACCGAGCCGAAATCATCGGTGTGGATTCCCGCCAGATATACAGGGGCTTCGCTATCGGCACGGCACAGCCCCCGGCGTCCGAGATGCAGAGAGTGACACACCACCTGATAAACTTCTGCGAACCTACCAGGGTCTATTCCGCCGGGGATTTCTGTAATGATGTCCGGGCACTTCTTGAGGCGAACCCGCAGAAGAATTACATCTTGGTGGGTGGCACAGGGCTTTACCTGCAGGCGTTGATGCTTGGGCTCCCGAAAATTCCCGCCATTGACGGTAGCGTGCGGGAGTCCCTGGAGGCGGACTGTGAAAAATTCGGACTCCCTTGGCTCTGCGACGAGGCCCGGAAGGTGGATCCCGAATCTATGGTAGGTGCCGACGAGAACAACAGGCACCGCATTGTCCGGATTCTGGAAGTTTACCGTGGCACGGGCCGCAAGCTTTCGGAATGGAAACTGGAACGCTCCGGCGGCATCGGGAATATTCCCGTCTATTTTCTCAACCGCAGCCGCGAGAATCTCTACTTACGGATAAATGAACGCGTGGACCAAATGATTCGCGACGGTTGGCTGCAAGAAATCCATTCGTTGGCGCAAAGGGTTCCGCTTGCGGCTCCGGCGTGGCAAAGCCTGGGCTACCGCGAACTCCTTGCCGCAAAGGATGACTCCGAGATTCAGATTGTTTTGGATAAAGTAAAACAGCAGACCCGAAACTACGCCAAGCGTCAAATCACCTGGTTCTCCAGACAAGTTAATTCAGTACAAATTAACCTTGACTCCGAAGACGCGTTGAGTGTCATCACTACACCTTAGCTTGTTCTCCCCGCATCCTTCCTTGTCATCCCCGACTTGGTCGGGGATCTCCTTGCCCTTCCCCCTGTCACCCCGCTCCCCCTGTCACCCCGCATCCTTCCTCGTCATCCCCGCGCAGGCGGGGATCTCCTTGCTTTTCCCCTTGTCACCCCGGTCTAGGCCTGCCCTGAGCATAGTCGAAGGGTGCCGGGGC
>OCVV011309216.1_pt1 | contig 21199 bp, 26 predicted proteins | sample 1539721 | NCBI WGS metagenome assembly OCVV01 (sample SAMN02144230, study PRJEB22623) | gut metagenome | biome: sheep rumen | host: Ovis aries | place: New Zealand
CGAACAATTTATAAAGGATGAAAAGACAAACGTAAATAAAAGCAAGCAACCAAAACAACAAGACGTAAAGGAGATATAAATTATGGCTGAATACTTCCAGAACAAATCAGACGGCGCAATACTAAACTACAATCAAATGATTGCAGACGCGAGAAAAAACCATCCAGAAATAGAAAGTGTATTAAACACTTATGACCTTACTGATTTTTATGATAAAATTGATGAAGAACAGGGTCGCTCGCTCCAATACGGCTATTTAGGAAACGGTATAACTGTATATGACAACTCCCGCATCGACCCTGAAACTCACGATTATCCCATTGTCGCGCATATATCCGAGGAAGGGGCTATAAGACTATATACAGAATATCTTACAGAGGAAGACAAGTCTAAGATAGCGCTGCAAGCTGATGAACAAGAAAAGCTGTTCAAATCATCGGTATGGGACAGAATGTCTGATGCTTCTAAATTAGAAGAAATCTTATCTCGCTCCAACACCAATCAGCTTCTTCAGATAACCAACGACAAGTTACCTCTCTCAGAGCGCGTTGCAAAATATGAAAACTCCATCGTTTTCGGCAAAGAACAATTTCCAATAGAAAATGATGCTCCGACCAAGAAAACGATAACCCCCTCTGGTGGTGCAACAGGTGACAGCGATAACACTGAAATGACAGGCGACAGAATGGGCGGCCGTGAGCGTGAATTTATAATTGAGAAAAACGAACCTGATAAGAATGATAAGGAGAATAATCCTTTTGATATTCCGAAAGAGCATCGCCAAATTGACGAAGATGACCTATCTCGTAAAAGGAAATATAAAGACGAACAATCAGAAGAAGAGCAAGATGACAAGCCGAAAAAAAGAAAACATCGGGATGATTACGAACGATAATCAGAAAGGATAAACGAATATGAGCGATACGGAAAGAAAAAGAGAACACATAGATGTTGAGAAAGCAACAACTATGTGGCAAAACGGTTTTGCTGTGTTTGTAAATGGTACACAACTTCCTGCTTATGATAGGAACAATTATGATAATAACCTTGTCACTTACGATGTGATAAGAGACGCACATGACGGCAACGGCAAACCGTGGTGTTCCGCTTATCCAGAAGACATTCTCAGAGAAAACGATATTGATGGTCTTTCGGACGCTTTCGAGGCGATTATATCTGTGCTTGAATACAAAGAGCCTGAATATAACATAAAAGACTATGCACTTGAAGCTAATGAATTCATGCCTTTCAAGTGGAATGACGGTCAAAATGCCTATCAGAATATCGAAGCGGCACTTGTGGACGGCAATGTTCAATTCATTCAGTCTTTTTTGAATGATATTATATTCGATACTGCTACATCAAGTCTTTTTAACGGCCCTGACAGAGAATATTCAATTCCTAACGGTCCAACTCATTTATTCAACGATTTAGAACATCTCAAAGAAGCACTTGACGCTTATGCTGATAAATACGGCAAAGAACCGCCTGAATATCTTCGTGTTAATATAGGTGAGCTTGATAAGGAAGATTTGGGGAAACTCGTAAATCATCTTAAAGCGAATGGTTATGACGTTCTTTGGGATAAAGATTACGAATCGTTCATTACAACCGTAGATGAAATAGACTATATCCAAACCATTCTTTATGACAGAGGTATTGTCAATGACGATATTGATGTAGTAACAAAGTCAGATTTTGCAGACCTTATAGAGAAAAACTCTCTTATCTGCCCTACGCCTACACATGAAATTCCGAAGGACCTTGCAATGGCTCTTTGGGAAAGAGATATTAGTATATACGCCAATGGTGTTCGTACAGATGTTTACGCATACACAACGGATGAACAAGCTGATAAAATGTGGAACAAGCTCTGGTCTCAGGATATAACTCTTTCAGTAAGTGAAAACGATTATGGCAAGATAAATCTTGCTAACAAGATTGCATTAGCAGTCGCCTATATCTCTGAGGCGGCAAAAAATATGGAAGATACACTTCATATTTATGCGGCTCATGCTAATGAAGAAAATCCTTTCCCATACGACTTAAAGCTGTCGGATTATCGCAACGTTCTCAACGCCTGCCTTGATAACAACGTATATTTCATTCAGGAATGGCTTGAAGACGTTGAAAAGAACAATCCTTCGCTTCTTCGCGTATCGGATTACGAAAACACTGGTATCGCCAGTATAAGTAAGTTGCGGGGTGATATTAAAGAATATATAGACGAATATATATTTGACGATGAACCCATGTCCAACGACATTACAATTAAATGTGAACTTAGCGAAACGCTTGCTTTTGACGAAGGTAAAACTTATACGGTCGCTGAATTCGACAAGATTATGAGTGATGCCGAACAGACCAAACAAGCTACACGGGCAGAGCTTATCGACAAATACGGTAGTGAAGATGCCGTGCGTGATGCTTTAAACAAACTAAGAGAAGAGAGCTTGTTTGGAAGCGGCGAGGGTAAAGCGGAATATCAGAAAATAGCAGCTGCTATGATGTATGATAAAGTGAAGTTCACAATACAGTTTCCTGACGGACAAAATATAACCGAGCGGCAGGATATAGGCGACGGTCACATGGGCGTTATAGAGTTTATGAAATCTTTTGGGGACACCTACAGACAGACCGTAGAAAAACTTGAAGCACAAATTGATAAAGATGCTATTTCATTTATATTAGAGGAACAGAAGTCGGAATTCTATACCCCTCATATATATGTTCAAAACAATGAGGCTGAAACTCGCCGATATGAGCTTTGCCCTAAATACCTCGACACGTCAAGACTTAACGAGTCATCTGCGTTCGATACGGTTGATGAAGCTCGTAAAGTAGGGCAAAAATATCTACAGAACGGTCTTGACCCTCATTCACTTGCCCCTTCCGATAAAAGGATAGAGGGATATGCCATATACGATGTTGCAAAAAAACGTATTGTAGAAACGTGTGGCGTAACCGATTATGAAATTACAAAATCATTTCCGAAAGAGGTTATACACAATACTATGACGGCCGAAAAAAAAGAAAACGCAACATTGATTGAACGACCATAAACGACATTATAACGCCGTTTACGAGGGTTACAAATTAAAATTCCCCACTGGGGAATTAAGCATATAAAATAATAACAATGGCAAAGGAGTAATATCATGGATATCGAAAAAAGAACGGAAGAAATATGGGAAAAGCTTGCTAACGAAACACTGGAAAAGGAAATCATAGAATTTAATAAGCGTTGCTATGATAATGATATCCCTAAACATCTTTACGCAAAGATGGTTTCAAATGAAAACTTTATCTTCTATGATGTTGATGCTGACAATACAAAAGTTCCGACAGGAGATAGTTGCTATATTGCTTCTCATACTCAAAGTTTCGACTTTATAAAGAAAAAAGAAATTGGGAATAGTAGTCTTTTCGCTGAGGCTCACCCAGATTGTCCGTTTAAGACTACAGATGAAAATGGAGAAACCCTCAGCGAAGACGCAATATGCAATGAAATACTTGTAAAGTACAGTGATGTAATTAAAGATGATATGTTTACCAAATCACCTAAATTTAAACAATGGCAAAAAAACATGGTGGATATGACGATATTCGGAATAAAAGATACTATGTCGCAGTACATAGCGACTAATCTTGAACTTACCGAAAAAGTAAAAAACATCGGCAAAATAAACCAGAATGAGCCTGACCGTTAAGGAGACAGCTATGAAAAGTCGTTTTGAACAGGAAATAAGCGGCGAGATGGGCGATTTTTGGAAGAAACACGCCCAAAAGAACCTACAGGACGCATTAACACAGGCTGAAACTGAAGCAGAAGTTGACGAGGATGGGGCTGTCAAGTGGAAATGTAACAGGCGTTATCTTATGGACGATTTCTGCGAAATGCTCGAATACGGTGGTTTTAATTTCAGCCGAGAAGCTACACGAGCAAAAAGAGAAGCCCAATCCAATGAATTCCTTAAAGAGTATAGAAACTATCGCCAAAGTCGTGAATATTCCGATGAGGAATTATATGATATGAGAGCGGCGTTTGGCGAAGATGCAGAAATAGTTGATGTAATTACTGGCGAATCCATAGATTTGAGCCAAAAAAAGAAAGCCTCGACTTTTGAAAGGGAATAAACGATATGTACAATAATGATGATAAAATATATGTAGTTGAACACGCACAGGGCGCATGGTCTATACCAGAATATGTATCAACTGTTTACGGAGACGTTCAGGATTTTATTACCGATGAATTCATAAAATCCGACCTCGATACTGGGAAAGAAGAAGACGAAGAACTCTTTTTTGCGGATTATAATATCGTCGAAACATCACATGAAAAGCTCAATGACATTTTCAAAGATACTAACGGAACAGGTTTTATAATAACCACGGAAAGCATCGACTATGTGCAAGGTTATGAGCTTCAGGTTGTGCGAAAAGACGATTTGTCCCCATTATGCAAATCTGATGATGACGCAGTAAACAAAGCTCGCGAAATGGGAATTGAAATACTTGACGTTGATGAGCTTCCAGATAAGTTTGCCGAAATCGACGATAGACGTGCCTGCATCCTTGATACTAAAGCAAACAGGCTCACTTTAGAGAAAATAGAAAAAAATATTCCTCTTGAATACTATAATTCAGACCGCGAAAGCCTCGGTAATCCGAAAAAATGTGACATAATGGAACGATGATAAACGAGGTGCATAATATGAGCTTGGAAAGCATAGAAAACACATACCGAAGGAGAATGCTTAATTCAGCTCAAAAGAAAGAGACTTCGGAAAGAGACCTATAAATTAAAAAGGAGAACACTTTCTATGGACGAAAATAAATATGTTGTCATACCTACTGGGAGCAAGTACATCGGCGCAGATTTGTCGATTCAAGATACACCTTCGTTGTTTACTAAAGCTGAAGCGGACTCTGTTGTGGCAGAATTGAAGACACGTTTTCATAAAGTAGTTGCTGCCGTTCCCGTGTCGGATAGTAAACTCGAAGAATATAAAGCAAATTACCTCGCTGAAAATGAACTTCAGAAAGCATTACACCAGCCTGAAGCCGCGCAGTCAAAAACACAACCTCAAAAGCACTTTGCCGATTTGAAAAATAATATTTCTAATGTTGTCAAATCCGTTGGTAATGCAAAAATGGAAGGTGTAGGGCTTCCTACGAATGAAATTGCAAGCACAACCCAGAAATGGAGTGACCGAATAAGAAATCTTGGAAATATTCGCGGCGACGGTGAAGGAGAAGGTGGCGGCGCAGACGGTGCGCCACAGTCAGAATTTACACTTACTGGTGATATAAAGCATCGCGAGAGAATAGAGCAGGAAAAAGCGGATAAAGCTCCTGACGAGTCAAAAACTGATTCCATTAACAATAACAAGTCTACCCCTATAGACAGGTTCAATAGTAATCCAGACCTTCAGAAATATCTTCCCCGTGATGAGGGAAAAAATAAGTCCGATGATTATGGTCCAGAACTATTTTAAAGATAACAATTCTCTATATGTACGGCGGCACTAATAATAAGTGCCGCTTATTTCGTATATTATAATATTTATGTAGTATATTACCACATTTAGTATTGACAATAGACAGGGCAAGTGTTATAATATATGACAAGAAATGCGGTAGCCCGATATGGAAAATCCGTTATAGTTGTTTGTCCTATTCTCCTATGATTCTGAGAGTATGCGCTAACAAGGATGTTCCATGCGGAATGTCCTTATTTTTATATAAAAGGGAGTATATACAATGGCAGATACATATATAACCGACAAAATATGGGACTTAACAGGTTCAAATCTTCTGCGAAACGCATTTGACCGTGATTTACTAAGTATAGTCAATCACGATAATCTAAGCTTTTATTTAGAAAATCGTGGTGCAAATGACAGAGTTATTGAAAAAGCCATAGAAGAAACCAAACGAATCTTTCCTGATTTGATATATGTTGGCGATATAGGCAAAGAAGGCAAAGAAAACGACAATAATACAAACTATATTCCATACGGCACATATCCTATGCTTGATAATCTTGCTGAGAGTGACTATCCTCAAACCCGCAAAGAGGTTGCGGAACAAGGTTATGGACTGGATGTGCTTTCAAATGATAAAGATTTGGACGTGTTGTTTGCTGTTGTAGAGAATTGCAAAGAAGACGGTGGAATTCTTACAAATATATACGAAAACGCCGATTTTAATATAGATTTGCACCTTGCTATAGCGCTAAGAGCTTCTGGAAACCTTCTTGAAAGAATGTGCAATGAAGGTCCTACTGAGGTTCGTATAGCTGCATATACTCGCAAGCTTGAAATGATTGATTCCGATTCAAAACTTAATTCTCTCGAAAAAGCCAGCAAATACGGCGATGCTGTAGGGGCAATATATACGCTAAAGACAGAATATCTTGAAAAAATCAACGAACACATCAAACATATTGAGGAAAAGCAAAACGAAGTATATGGCACAAATGAATATAACGGCTTGATTGAAGAAAAAGCAGAACTATATAGAATAAAGCAAGGATTGCTAAACTCATTAAGCTCGGATTTTAGATTTTATACTACTCATGAATATGTTGGCATCGAACGAGAGTCACTTTCTCCCCAAGAACGTAGGATTGGAATAAAAGATAACTTCACTGTAACCTTCAACATAGGTCATATAACAGACGCAGATACATTATCGTTAGCAATTACAGTCAAAACGTATGAAGGCAATAATACTATTATAGTAGAGCCAAAAGATTTCTACTATCACAGTCTGGCGCATGACGTACCGTTCTCGATACTGGCAGGGGAAGGCATAGAAGAAGATGCAGGCGAGATTATTCCTAAAGTATTTGTTAATGAATGCTTATCTGAAGCTAAAGAAAAAGCTCTTCAGCAGTATTATATTAAAAATTCTCCAACATACAATCAGTCCGACAGGAATTTTATAGCTGCCCTATTCATGTATTCAGACTTTTATGAAACCGATAAACGTTCTTTTCTAAAAGCTCATAGTAATATATCCGAAATGCGCTATGATGAGACGGAAAGGGTAACATATAGAATTCCGTCGCAGACCTTGCTGTGCGACGACATTATCAACTGTTGTCAGAGTTATATTCCAGAAAGCGACAATGAATATTTCGGTCTTCTCGAATACGGACTGATGAGAGTAAAACTTCGTCGTGACGATAGAGAAACCGTAGAGTCGATGATTGATATGGGTGATATATCCGAAAGAGATTGGTCTTATGTGGCTGACGTTTATTTGGGCCGCTCGACCCCACTTGAAGACGAGCTTATTACCAGTATTACACTTATAGAAAAAGACGGCGAGTTCAACACGCCCGAAAACAGAAGCTCGATTAAAGCCATGTATCATGACAAATACGTTATGAATGCTATACAGACCGAATATAGCAAAGAAATAGAGGTGCATAAATATGCGACAGACCATGAACGAAAATCAAAAGCTATAGAAAGATGATAAGTCCAATAATTATGACTCATAAAATGTATTAAGAATAACGAAAAAAGATAATAAGGAGAAAAAATATGTCTTTACAAGAATTGTACAAAGTTGAAACCAACAAAGAAAATGAACGTTTGCTTAATCTCTATTGCACAGCGTACATGATGTTTGCTGATAATATAGAGGAACACGTTTATAGGCATTGTGAATTGAACGGCATAGAAAATATGTCTAACGAAGAATTAAGTAAAACACTCGTTGACTTCCTTGAAATGTCACCGTGGGAAACAGTAGATGTTTTTTATGAAAATTGTGAAGAATTAGTGCCGTTTGCGTGGCAAGCATTAGAACAAGCAGGCGCGAAGCGGGACTACGAAAACGCATACAATATTTTTTCAAAACATATCGACACAAATAAATACTTATCGCCCGACTTATACCACGCAGTACAGGATAAACCCAATGCTACACCGCCTGTTGCGGAAATACAAAAGAGAACGGTGGAGCTTCTTAAAGATGTTGAAAATAAGATTGATAATGAATTGAGCAATGGGTTAGGCTACAAATATATTCTTAACGAAATAAGAAAAGACAGAGAATGTGGTACGCTTATACCTGTTGCAAAAAAAGCAATTGAAGAAAATAACGGTATGACTGTAGAAAATCTCAATCTTATCGGAAATATAAATGATGTAATATTGGCTGATAAACCTACTTCAAATAACATCAACATAAAAATGGTTCAGGATAAAACTGCTGAACAACCTACAATAATTATGATGTTTATGGACGCAAATAAAGATTTCCCTTCAGCTATCAATAAAGACGGAAATAAGATTATAGGCAATACTGTAATGGGTAAAGCCAATCTTAAAACAGGCTATATTGAGCTTTTGGGCGGCGAAATGATTGGGTCTTTCCCCGACAATCACCCTGAATATATAGGTCAGGTTTTTGCAGAGAAAGCTTTAGAAATCGCAAATGAAAGAAACTACTTAATATGCCTTGTCAACGAAATGAACGAATTTGCTAATGATGACATAAAGGAAAACATCACATTTGTACTTGATGATAATAAAGCTATCATCACCGCCGTTGATATAAACCAAAATGTTTTAGGCACATTAAATGTTACCGAGAGCGTAATAGATATGGGCTATGATGACATTAGTTATGACCCTGATTTCATGCCCGATGTCGATACTAAAACCCTTGCTTACTCTTTTATTAAAACAGTTAATGACGCTTATGCAAATGATTTATCTGCAAACGCAAAAGAAATAAATCAGAAAACCAAAGATGTAAACAAGAAGTCAAACGATGTAGCATCTATAGAAAGAGATTAAAACGCATATATTGAATTGAAAGAGGTATGGGTGTGAGAAAGGTAAATATTATAGACGATGAGCATTTTATCGACATAGCAGACTGCATTACTGAAGCTATTCATAACCTTCCTGCTGATGCAGTGTCTAAATACGACAATGGAACTTATCGCGCACAGCCAATCCTTATACGAAATTCCATACAGGAAGCTCTTGACAATGAATTTGGTCATGAAACAGTTACATTCCGTAATACCTACCACGCTCATAATATCGGCAATAATAATCGTATAGAAATTATATTTCACGATGCTTCAAAAAACGAAGAGCAAATGTGCGGTTACTTGAATATAAATGAAGGACTTTACGGTGAATGCTATGTATATGTAACAGACATCAATGACAACAGAGGCGAATTTGCGCTCCGAAAAATAACAGGATGCGATAAAAACAGCAACTTTGATATGTCTCGTAATCGTTTTAGCGGGTTTGAAGATAAAAACGGTTGGTATAATAGCTATATTTTTCGAGAGTCTGAACGAGAAATTCAAGAGGCATCGGCCGAAAAGCCTCAAAAGTCATCTCGTAATTCAGATTATGAACGATGAATGTGTGGAAGTCTATGAAAAGAGATGATAGCATTATGAATGCCTATAATGAAGAAAATGTTTTTTCTGAGAACAATCCCAAATTCATCGGTCTTGTAAACCTCTTAGATGCTATGTGCGAAGAAGGGCTTCTTCAAAGAAATCCCGATGACAGGAATTCGGTTCTGATATATCGGTCAGGTGTTGATGCAGATACTTATGAAGCTTCGGAAGGTTGGTTCTCTCAAAATGTATTTGATGTTGCACAGGAAATCATGGATGATTGCAGGAATGGTGATAAAAGCTTTTTTGAAGCTCTTGCTGAACAAGGCTACGATGTAGCTTTTACAGAAGCAGGAGAGTTTTCAAAACTTATAAAAACAAACGAAGATACAGTCCCAATCCCTAAAAAGACGGCAAGCGCCGCAATCGAGCGGGACTAAAAGAAAGGAGTTACATAATGAAACACATAGTAGAAAATGTATGGAATGTCATTTTAAAAGATGATGAAACAGCTACAGGCGGCACTTCTCATGCCGAAGAAACGGTTGAAGAGTTCTGCGAAGATGTAGGATTTGATAAAAACACAAGTATTGATGTTCTTAACGAGGGGCTTGCAGAATGTGGAATCAAGCCAATAACGAAGTTTGATATTCGCAGAAACTACCAAAACTGCGCTAATGACATAACAGCTTCTCTCAAAGAGCATACAGAGTATGTTCAATATGGTCAAAACGTAGATTGTCCTGCAATAGTCAAGGACATTCGAGCAAAATATCCCGATGATATTATATCGGACGTTCTTGCCAATGATGTAATAAATCGCATGGCATACGAAAGAATAAGCCAAGTTCCTTTTCCTGATATACATACTGTTGACCGAGAAACGGATGGCAGATATTACAAGAACGTAAAGGAATGGGCTTATGAGCGCGTGACATCTGAGGATTTCAATTACAATGAAATACCAGATTACGGCATGGCTATACACGACAAGTCTCATCCTGTCATCATTAACTCTCTCATTCAAGAGTATATAAAAGCTGTTGAGCAGGATAAGGCTGTTGATAAGCCTAAATCGCCGAAATCTATTGAGCGCGAGTAACTAACGTGTGCCAATAACAATAAAATAAAAAGCGAGGATAATTATGTACACAATATTCGACTCTCACGGGCAAAACAGTATGCTAAAAGACCGAGACGGACAGAAAATTGAAGTTATTAAGGACCTTCCCACCGAGCAAGCTGTCATAAATGATGTGGGTATGATGTATAAAGTCAGATTTGAAGATGGTTTTGAGGCTAATGCTTTCGAGGACGAAATATATGATTTTGTCAAAGAAATGAACGGCTTTACCATTCGGCACACAGAAACGTATGGATATGAAGTCAGGTCAAAAGACGGGAAATGCCTTGAAGACAGACTAACATTAGAGGAAGCAGAAGAATATTGTTTTGAAAACGGTGAAAAGGACACGCCTGAAAACAAAAACACTAATATTGAACGATAAACAACGTTAATCAGAAAGGATATTATTATGAACTACATTATAGGAACACAGAACAGCGACACAAGCTTCAGCACAATGCTTATGCAGGACGACCGTTATTATGACTCATTAAATGTCGAAGACAATTATTTTGCTACTATGGGGTATTACAACGACCTTCCTCTAAAGGATGAGCATAAATTAAATGACGATTGGGACGGTTATGCTTTAATAGTATATGAAGACACGGGCAAGGATGTAGAGGCTATTTACGGCGTTAAGTTAGATGACGCAACCGTTAATCAGATGGATTTAAGCGACAACTGGGATTTAAACAAGCCCGTAAATAAAGCTCTTATTCAACCTATCATAGACGATATGAAAAACTCTCCAGAGTGGGATAATGCAAAGCACAATGGTCGTTCCGAAGCTAAGAAAAACAAAGACGACATAGAAAGATAACTATATCGGAAAGGGTATTATTATGGGACAGAGAAGCCAAATTTACATTTCGTGGGAAAACGACAACGGCGAGCAGGAACTTGTAGCCAGATACTTCGGTTGGAATTTCAGTGAAAGAATGGTGTCTCGCGCAGCTGCACTTATGGAACATTTGTCTGAAATGATTGACAATAATCATTTCGACAAGAATAAAATCATAAAAATAAGCGAAATAAACTTTGATATGCGTGATGTAGTTCAGACATCTGACCTTATAGAAGAGGCTTTGGATTTCAGCGACAATAGTGATGACATCCACGACCTTCTTTTCAACAGCGACAACAACGATGGCAAGCTCTTTATAGCCGTTCATAAAGCAGACGGCGAACACCCAAATAAATTTGGTCGGTCTGTTCCAAATAGAAAGATACAATATTGCTTTACCGATTGTGATAACCAAAGAGTTATGGATGCTGAAAAGTATTTACAGTGGGAATGCAGGACCTATACAGGTAATGATAACGGAGATAAATCTTGGAAGTCATATCTTGAAGACGATGAAATCAAATATACCGAGCGCAATATAAAAACAATCGACGAGGCAGGCGAACTCATGATTGATAAAGAACTACAATACTTTATAAACTATGACTATCCCTGCCTGCAAAAAGATGAACCCAACAAGCCAAAGACAAAGGCGAATATGGAAGTAGAACGTTAAGGGAAGAAGAAGGGTGACATCTGTTTTTTGACCGTACACAATCAAGAAACAAAAGAATTATTCCCTGACCTTGTGTATTCAGGAGATATAGGAAAGGAAAGTAAAATGATAAAAGAGCAGAACATACACGATTTTGTAAATAATTACATTTCAGAATATATTTCAGATGTTCCAGTTACACGCCCTGAAAAGAAGGAGAAGTTAATAAGTGAATTATCAGGAGATTATGTTTCATATCGTTCACAAAACACTGCATTAACATATCCGAACAGCTCTGCGCAAAAACAAATATTGGAAGATAACATTGAAATGTGGCTTAACACTCCTGCGGTACAAGAGACAATTAAAGAATATTCAGATGTTTACGGGTCTAATAAGGCTTTTGATGCGCTTGTGAACAGCGATAGTTGGGAAGACAGGCTTAAAGCGGCGAATGAAGGTTACGGTCTTGATGTTCTTTTAAATGACGAAGAGCGCTTAATAAGAGCTTCGGTAGCGGAACAGGGTCACGGTCTCGATAAGCTCATATATGACAGTGAACCTTTAGTAAGAGCGAGCGCGGTTTACACTCTTGTATTTGACGATGATGCGAGAAATCGTTTTATAGCAAATGCTGATGATATTGAAAAAGATAAAGCGATTTCTGTGATTACTGATTATCAAAAATATTCAATTGCATTACAAATACTTCCTTCTTATGAACAATCCACAAATACATTCAAAATGCTAAGTGAGCTTTCTGCTCTTTATGAAAAAGCTGATAAACTGAACGTCCTCGCGTATAACTTTAAAAGCAATGAAGACAATAAGCGCGTCTATGGTGACAGCTTTGAAAATGAGCTAATTTCTCGCTTTACAACTCCGTATAATAATATTTGTAGTGAAATAGAAAATACGAAAAAAGCTATAGAAAATGAGCTTAACGTTACAATTGATAAAGAAGGTCTGAAAAAGCTAAAAACGTTCTACGAGAAATCAGAATATCTTTTGGAAAAAGAAATCGGAAAAATAATAGAATTGACACATCTTTCAGAGAATGAACTTATGTCAAACTCTGATACATATACACAATATGATATTGCCGCTATGAAACAATACATAAATGCTACAAAGGATATATCGGCATCTATAGAAGACCCTTCAAAGGTAAAGAGCCGTACATATCAAGATGAATATATGGATATGCACCAAGAATATTTTGATGATATGAAAGAGGAAGCGGCAAGCGCAAGGGCGTGGGAAGAACTTGAAGCCAAATCGGAACAACCGAACCTGTGGGAGACATATTATCAGAGTAAAGAAAATGGACATTTGCTCTCATACGATGAAATGCTGAAAGAAGCGGCAGAACTTTACGATTTGGACGACCCAACAAATTCGCTTGAATGGTCTGAATATTATGAAAAAGTTGAGCAACCATCTCTTGAAGAGTATAAAAGCTATTTTGAGGAATTGTTGGAGCAATCGGGGCATAAGCTCGAAAGAGAGAAAGACGGAAGTATATATCTTGTAAGTTATCCTGAAGATGAAAAGGTTCTAAATGAGCCTATGGAAAGTCTTTCGAGCGTCATAAGCGCATTAGACACATATATCCAAAATGATATTATAAACGCTATTTATGAAGAGGCAGAGTATGACTGTAACATCAGCTCTATAAGTGGCGCAATTCAATATCTTGATAGTCATTCAGATGTCTTTGAAAATATGAGGTCTAATTATGACACTTTGCTTTTCCTTGAAGCTGTAGAAAAGAATCCGAGACTCATTGATATACAATCATATTTCCATGACAGCGGCAAGGATTATCCCGATGTTGACGTTGTAGTGTATAGAGATAATAAGTGCGACCCACCTTTCCTTGAAGAAGGAGCAGGGAAACGCCTTAATAAGTTATTCACGCCTGTTGTTACTGTTTATGATGATGAAACAGATACAATGACTTACAGCACAAAAGAAACATTTGACACCAGACAAGCGGCAATCCAAATGGGGCGCGAGCTTATGGAAAGCGGGGCTATAGAAGGTTTTTCTATATATAATGAGATAACGGGAGAAGTGGAATATTCTGAAGGAAACACAGACATAGACTCCGTGCTGGAAGTCTGCGGCGGTTATGTGGATATAGGTAAAATCAACTCCAACACCGCTATAACCAAAAAAGAAAAGAATAATGATATTGAAAGGTGAGATGTAATACGCATGGAAGATAGAAAATATGGAACAGACCCAGAAATGGATAAACTTGTTGATAGTACAAATGTTAATGACCGCAAACGCGCTGCAAGCAGAGGCTATGCTTTAGATATTCTCAAAAAAGATGCAAATAACCTCATTCGCGAATATGTAGCTTATGCTTGTTCTCCTGCAAACTACAATCGCCTTGATATATTAACAGACCTTTCTAAAGATGATAATATAAATGTATTGTCATGTGTAGCAGAAGCCATTGATAAAAAAGACATAGCCGCAACTAAAACAGATTTTAAACAATCCGAAGCAATAATAGATATTCTGCAATCCGTGACAGTATATGCAATTTGCGCTTATAATAATAGTAGCAAAGACTATATAGCAAATAAGATGATAAATACGACCCTTTCCGAAGTATTAAAAAGAACGACCTCAATAGATTCTATGCCTGACCTTGACCCCTATTTTGAGGATATTCACTGGTTTATATTTGATAGAATTTGTGATAATCCTGATTTAAAAAAGTCTTGTACAGACCGTGATACATATTCTCCACCTGACGGTCCGCCTCTTTCTTATTATAAGCCTATGCTTGTAACATTGGCAAATGTAACTAAGAGCAAAGAAATATTAATTGAAATTGCTAAAATGACGGAAAAAATTCCTAAAGGCTATAGAAGTAATGACAACGAATATACCGTTGCAGCAAAATGTAGGCTTAAAGAACTAAACAAACGCCTCTCCAAAACCAAAGATGAAAACGAGCGGTAAAATGTCGAAAAACAATATTCTTTCTCGAAAGAGCGGCACTTCGCCGCTCTTTTAATATAAGCCCTATAGCAAAAACAACATATAATTTTACAAAAAAGCTTGACAGGGGATAGGATATATGTTATAATATAAGAGGTAAAGGATTTTTATATGAAATACTGGAGCGTCGCCAAGCGGTAAGGCAAGAGACTTTGACTCTCTCATTCCGTGGGTTCGAGTCCCACCGCTCCAACCAAACAGAAAATAATGACATTAAAGCGTCCAATACAAAAGCTTAACCAAAACCAAAGGAGAATTCATAAATGGCTTTCAATGTAGGAGATTATGTGTCATATCATAGCATGGATGGCTCTGTGATTACATCAGTTTGTGATATAACGCCGAACGGAAGCGTCAAAGTTTCCTGCGACCCAAACCGTTTATTTAATAAAAAAGGTCAGGAGATACACCATATAGCAATTCCGTACATAGAACCATTAACTGAAGAAGAACGTAAAGCATACGATTTTTCTACTCTTTCGAGAATTTGACGTAAAGGAGAAACGCTATGAATGAATGCTATCATATTCAGTGGAGCTATTATGACAAGTTCGAGAACCTTATTGATGCTCGCCTTCCTGCTCGCGGCGAAGGCGATACCGCAGGAACTCAGGCTCTTGTTGCTGTAAACAAGCTTATATATAAATGGTATAACGACGGCGACGTGTTTGACAATACTCATGACCTTGACGGCTGCGGCAACAACCTTTCGAGTTATGCAAACTGGCTGAGGGAAAATGTTCCTGAAACGGCTGTTTACCTTGACCGCATAGAAGAAATCCCCTTCGACGGCGACTATGAATATGAAAATCTACTCAAAGATTTAGCTGATTTCCTTCTTTCGGAAGAATATCTGTATGAAATAGACCAGAGATATGATGGCAAAACAGTTGGCACTATCTATGACTGCGACGGCCCGTTTGCTATCATTGACCGCGAGGAAGATGAAGAGTACGAAGAAGAGGAAGAAGAAGAATACGAATACGATGACGAATGATAAATGTCTTGGGGAGAATTGATATGAGCAACATAATGGACCTTGTAGAAAATAAGAACACGAGCGAATTTTATCCTACGCCCGAACGACTTATAGACCGAATGCTTGATGGCGTTGACTGGAGATGCGTTGGGTCTATATTAGAACCGTCGGCGGGGAAAGGCGACATACTTAAAGCAATTGCCATAAAGAGCGGCATAAGATGCGGTGGCAAAAGCACAATTGATGCGGATGCTATAGAAGTTGACCCCAATCTCCGCGAAATCATCAAATATAACTTCTCGAAGGACAGAGAAAGGATTACAACAAGCCGTTTGAACGAGCTTGAAAGAAAAAAGTGGAACGAGGGTCTTTCGCTATCCGAAAAGGACGAAAAGGCTAACCTTGAAATAGAAAAGTATGAATATTTCGACAGCGGCGTACATATCGTGTGCGACGACTTTTTGAAATTCCATACATATAAGAGCTATAACCTTATAGTTATGAACCCGCCGTTTTCTGAGGGAGACAAACATCTTCTGAAAGCAATAGATATTCAGAAGAATGGCGGGGATATTATTTGCCTTCTCAACGCAGAGACAATTAAGAACCCTTGCACAAATCGCAGAGCGGCACTTGTTGACATTCTTGAAGATTACAATGCTTCTATAGAATATGTAAGAGACGCTTTTGCATCGGCTGAACGCTCAACAAATGTAGAGGTCGCTATTGTCAAGATACATATACCTCGCAAAGAAGCTGAAGACAGCATATTCGAGAAGATGAAAAAGGCTGAAAGGGTTGAAGAGTTCCAGACTGAGAATACAGAGCTTGCACTGAACGATTACATCAAAGCGGCAATTGCCATGTACAACGCTGAAGTACGCACTGGGATTGAGCTTATAAGACAGCTTGATGCTTTTCAGCCGTACAACAAGAACTCTTTTACGAGTCAATATAAGAAGCCCATACTTAACTTTAAGGACAGCGACGGCAATGATGTATATATAAACAGTTTTCTAAAGGCTGTTCGATATAAGTATTGGGAAGCTTTGCTTTCAAATCCTAAGTTTGTAGGCAGGCTTACCACATCGCTTCAGCAGGAATTCTTTGATAAAATCCGTTCGCTTCAGGACTATGACTTCACAGAATACAATATAAAAACCTTATCTGCGGAGATAAATTCACAGATAAAGCGTGGCGTAGAAGACGAAATAGAAGCTTTGTTTGAACAATTGACTGTAGCGCATAGTTGCTATGAGTTCCAGAAGAACATCCACTACTATAATGGGTGGAAAACAAACAAGGCTTATAAGATAGGCAAAAAGGTTATTCTTCCTTGCTATGGTGTGTATGACAGTTGGGATGGAAAACCGCGAGCGTATGATGCTCAGAGTAAGGTACAAGATATAGAACGAGTGCTGAACTTCCTTGACGGTAACATGACAAGAGAAATCGACTGTTGGCAGACCATTGAACAAAGCTTTAAAAACGGCGTTACAAGCAATATAGAGCTGAAGTTCTTTAAGGTAACGTTTTATAAAAAGGGAACTATGCACATTACTTTTACTAACGAAAAACTCATTGAGCGCTTTAACATTTACGCGGCACAACGCAGGGGATGGCTGCCGCCGTCTTACGGGAAAAAGAAGTATAAGGATATGAGCGGCGAGGAACAGGACGCAATAAACGCTTTTCAGGGGGAAGAGACATATAATAAGGTTTTATCAGATAATGAGTATTATCTTGCTCCCGTTACGAAAGAAAACCTTCTTACTACTGCGGCGTAATCTAATCGTCAATCAGCCCTGTGCCTAATAAGGCGCAGGGCAATGAAAGGAACATTATGTTAGATTTCAAGGTGTTCAATCATCAACTATATATATTCTTCAAAAACAATGAAGTTCGTGGAACTATAAGAAACAAGATGATGTATGGCGCTAATTACGGGTACAGAATTGAGCTTGGCGGTTGCGGCGGCGACGTAGGCGACATTGTTGTACAGATATGTTACAAGGGCGGGGGTCGTCCAATCAGCTTCTATACAACAGCGGCTTATGACAAGACCCTGCGAAACAAAAAAGTAAGCTCGGAGAAAGAGCTTATAGACCTGTTGGAGAAGTACGGCTTTAACGAGGACACACGCACATTTCTGACGGAAGCGCTAAAAGATTTGACCGAACAGCTTGAAGAAAGGAATTTACTTAAAAATGTTACTTAAACAGCACGATTTCAAGTCCGTATTTGAGAGCGGCGAATACATAAAGGGTATCGGCGTTCGCAAAGAAACAGTGCAAAATATAGCGCAGAAAGTGAAAAAGAAAGTATGATTGATTTTAATAGGCTTTACAAAGGTGAAAAGATAGGCTTTAAGAATAATGAGAACAGTGGGTATATAACAAAAAAGGTTCGCAGAATGTTGTCATACGACGATATATATTACGCCATTGTCCTGTTTGACCGAAATAAAAGTAAATGGGATATACACATTTTAGAGAAAGACGATATTGATGTTGTGTGTCATTATTATCCTTCGGCACAAGCATATATCGCTTGTGGGTATGATGTTGAGAAAAGAACAGTTGATGTCGCTTATGATACAGTATTAGATGCAGTAACGAATGGGACGTGGGACTACAGCAAGTACAACAAAACGCCCCCTCCGACATTCAACGATGATACTATTACTTTCATAAAAGAAGCTGTAAAAGAGCTTCAGAATGAGTATAGAAAGGTATAGGCTGTTGTATGATATATTACTTTCGACACGCTCAAATCAACGAGTGGGTGGGTTTGGACTTCGTTTCACGGACAAAGGGGAAAGCCCAAATCATTGAAAATAATGGCGTTTATGAAGGCATTATGCTCATAAAGCGGGAAAACAAGGCTCAACAGCGGCACACAATTATAGAACTTACCGTTACGGAAAGCGAAGTAACAGGAAAGCAGACCTTTTATGTGGAAAAGTATTATCAGATAGGACGTGCCACAACAATATTAAAAAGCAAAGAGCGCGTTATTGAACAGATAAAAGGCTATAACGCCGAATATCACGACTTTTCAAAGAAAGATATTGAAAAAGTCGTGTTCTTTTTAGGCGAAATGCAGGGAGAGCTTGAAAGACGCAATCACGGAAGGGCAGGAGAAACCGTATGAATGAAAAAAGGACAAATATCAATGGCGGTGTAATAAGGTATGCGAGGGATAATGAGGATTTTGCTATATGGTTTGACCGTCCTTTTTACGGGACAGCGCGGATAGACAGCGATAGGATAAGCACCGCTAAAGAAGGCTTTATAAGAATAAGGCGTGACGACGGCAAAAAATCCACTTTGACGGCACACATAATCATTCATAAAGATGAAGTCTTATGCCATTTTGGGTACATAGACGGAAGATACAGAAAAGACGGAGACAAGTATAAGCCTGTCGAACAAGAAAATATAAGCTATGACACGCTGAAAAACGTTTTAGAACAGTATAACATATCGGATAGAAACCTTGAAAGGCTTGATAAATATGTTGAAGAAATGAAAAATCAGATTGAGATACGGAGCAGGGAAGGCTACAACGACATTAAAAATCTGAAAGCAATAATGCGCCGCTTGAAGTATAGCGAGGAATATATAGATGATGTTATCAGAGGTATTCCTGTAAAACCCGCAGAGCCGCACGGAAGGCTCGTCGATATAGACAAGTTTCTACACGATAGCGGATTAGATAAGGCAAAGAAATACAACAGCGAGGATAGAAGCTACAGCTACAGCACTATGATGATGTATGAAATAGCCGATATGATAGATGAAATGCCTGTTGCGATGGAAGCTACGGACTGAAAGAAGGGTAAAAATATGCACTTTATTCTTGAAGATTATAAACGAGTGCTATATTATGAAGAAAAAAACGGCTTAAAGGAAGTTCTTCCTAAATTCTCCAAAAATGATATTATTAACGCATTGGGTATATTCTATACCATGCGGTACGATTTGGACGAAAACGGCAATTCAATTGATATGGTACGTTTTATAGAGTCTGGGTTGGTTGACAATCCTCTTTTACTATATCTAAGAGAAGTTCTAAAGGCATATTCTGACAATGAATATGGAGCAAAAGATAATATCATAAACATAGTTTTAACGAACGATTTACAGCCTCAATTGATGATAAATGATTGGCAAAAGAAAAAGCAGTGTTTTGTTTTTGACGAAGACTTTATTGAAGAACTTTCTGAGACCGCAAATACAAAGGACACGCTCGATATAGGGCAAGAAATATTCTCTTATCTTCCTTACACATCGTTCTATATGGATTTTTCTCATAACCAAACATTGTGTAATGAAATAGGGTTTGACGGGGTACTTGTTTATGCTGTAAATTTGAACAAAACGCTTTCTTCGGGCAGCAATGACATCTTGTTTGATGACGACAGAGAAATTTGGTGTCTCTTAGCAAGAAGCTACAAAGATGGGACGGCTTATGGGGGCTTTGGATTCACGTTCGGCAAATTAAATGAGGTAAGAATAGATGAACCTTCAATAAGTCTTGTGCTACAATGTGTATTGTATTTATCTTCTTATGAACCAGATATAAGAGAAAGTACCGCATCTAAGCAAAGATACCGTCAAGCAAAGCAGAATAAAAAATCGGCTAAAGATGATATGCCTGAGCGAGAATACAAAGTGGGAGAACGCTTCGGCAATGCGTTCCGTAAATGGACGAAAAGCACCGCAGGAAGCGGCACTTCCAGTGAACCAACGGGAAGCCACAAGCGCCCTCACATAAGAAAAGCTCATTGGCATAGCTTTTGGATAGGTAAACGCGACACCCCCGAACGCCGTCTTGTAGTCAAATGGGTATCGGAAATGTTTATTGGATTAAAAGAGAACGAAGCCGAAGAAAAGCTCGACATTGTTAAGCATAAGATTGAAAAACAATAAGCGCCCTGTATAGCGGTAGGCTTACAGAGCGGTTAAAGAGCCTCTTTCTACACATGGTAGGCGAGCTATCGCATTCCAAAAGAACACGACCCCGACCAGCAGGTAAGAACATCTGTTCTCTATATATTATTATATCACAGGAAGCGACAATAGTCAACATTACTTTACAAATTAGAAACAATGTTTTCAATTTGTAAACATTATTTACTACGATAGAGGGGCATATAATGGCATCATATACACATC
>OCVV011204917.1_pt1 | contig 21181 bp, 8 predicted proteins | sample 1539721 | NCBI WGS metagenome assembly OCVV01 (sample SAMN02144230, study PRJEB22623) | gut metagenome | biome: sheep rumen | host: Ovis aries | place: New Zealand
CCTTTTTTATTGGTCCTGACCGTGGATGCCCATCCAGCCAGATATGATTTTTTCTTATCCGCTTCTGAATCTTTACAACGCTTTATACGTTTTGGTCTTGAGGTATAGAAAATATACTCTCGTTCATCATCAGTAAGTTCACAGTCGCCTTCTATCGCACCATGATAAACAATATCCATTACCAGTAGATCGAACAGTGCTTTAGCATCAGCTGGAGGTACCCTATATTGATTTGCAACTTCCTCCATTTCCTCCATTCTATTTCCCTTATACTCAAATTTGAGAACACCTAATGAAACAAGGCTAGTGCTTCTGCGTGCATTTACCATCTCATTTAGGACAGCAATCCAGGCATTTTTCCGGCTGATAGCAGTTAGATTTTCTTTCCCAGTTCCTCCCGGTTCTGCAAATGTTCTGCAGGAATCAAAGTATGCCGTGAGCTCATCTACAAATTGTTTAATTTCCCATGGATGATTAGCCATATTTTCTTTATTATTCTCAACAACATGAAGTATTCCACGACGGCGGAGAAATTCCTTATAAGATGCCGTCATGTACGAGGCAAAAAATGCAGCTTCACCTCGGCTGTCTGAAAAAGAAAGAAATTGTCTCTTGCGCTTTATTATGTCAATTTTTTTAGACTGTCTCGTTCCAAAAAAACTTTTCTTTGTTGCTTCCTTCTGTTTTTCACTTTTTAACACTTTTTCACTTTCTGGTAACTCCTCAAAAAGTGACGTTCCCAACACAGCCGTTGCAGCATCATACCCTAAATAAAAAGTCTTTAGAATTCCAGCGTTACAGCTAGGGCATTTTCCTTCACCCCGAGTCTCGCTTTTTTTTGCCTGACGTACACGTACATATTTGTCAGATCCACAGGTACAGGGTAGGTCGTCCTTCAGACTCTCATGCACCATTGCTCCACATTTTGAACAGAGAAGATAATCATTTTTATCAATCTCTGTCATCTCGTCTTCATAATCTTCATCATCAAATTCTCTGTCATTCTTGTCACGCAGAAGAAAATATTCCATTTCAGGATCATAAGAATCATTTGAAAATTCAAGCCGACCATCCGTTATGCGGCCAACAACTGCTATCCTTCCACAATCATCACAAACAGCACTTTCAAACATTTTCCAGCTTTCTCCGGAAGAATTATCATATGTATTGCGAGTAAGTGACAGCTTTTTATGGGTGCCTATTGTTAAATATGCACCCTCTAACGCTTTGGCAAACATATGATAGCGGGCTTTAATGAGTGCAGTCTTGTTTTTCGATGCCTGTGAAGCTACTCCGATAATATTCACAACATCCTGCTTTGTCACTGGATGATGCTTTCCTATTTCATTGGTAATGTCAGATATTGTCTTTGGCTGTCTTACTGTGTTCCTTATTTCTCGATATAATGAAGAGTTGACACAGAGATCATATAAAAACTCTTCATCTGATATTCCCTCAGAAATTGACAGATTATAGTCTGCGGCAATCTCATTCAACGGTTTTTTCGGATCAGTCAGATCGGAAAATAATGAGAGTGGATACTCAATTGGGTCTTTCTCATATGATGGTTCTATTGGAACAGAACGGATAATATCCACAGGTCGGAAAGGTGCATTACAAAGAGTTTCAGCAAATTTTACAATATCCGTATCGGCTTCTTTTCCACCCAGTGTTGCACTCGTAAGTATATGTATAACTTCATCTGGATTACTGATTCTGGCCTTAAGTCTTTTCAGAAGGAGAGACGTCTCCATTCCAGTTGTACCGCGGTAAATATGCGCTTCATCCAGTACAAGAAATCGCAATTTTGCCCTAGAGAAAACGCTATCATCTTTTGGCCTCAGCATCATATACTCAAGCATAGCATAATTAGTGACAAGAATATGTGGTGGAGTTTCCTGCATACGGTCACGGGAAACGATTTCATTAGGGAGAGGTTTTAGCGGTAATCCGTTCATATCCTTGAAGACTTTACCATATTCAGCAATTCCATCCTGCTCATTTTGCTTTGTGCTGCTGTTATAAACGCCAAATGTAACATTTGGAAACTGCTTTAAAAGGCTCCTCAATCTCTTCATCTGGTCGTTTGCCAAAGCGTTCATTGGATAAATGAGAATTGCACGAACACCGTTATCCAAAGTACCGTTTTCTATTTCTCTCAGCAAATGGTTGATAATAGGAATAATAAAGCACTCCGTTTTCCCAGAGCCGGTTCCCGTTGTAACAATAAGGTTCTTTTTTTGATTAATTTTTCTGAGAGCTCTTTCCTGATGCAGATAAAGGTTTCGAAATATCTGTAGTTCTTTTTCTCCATCAGGTTTATCCCCTTCCAATGTGCGAAAGAGAGGAGATGCTTCACCTTGCTCTATCAATTGATCTAGACACAGCCCCCCCTGGAAGGAATCCGAGATATCCAAATATGGTCCTTTTGTAACTGCACCATTTTTTTGCAGTTCCGCACGAAATTGTTCTGCGTATTCCTTATCAGAAATATGAAAAAGTGTGGAAATATATCCAACATATTCTTCTTTTATGTGCTCAGACGCAATAATCGGGTTGAACATTATGATATCCTTTCCGTATGATATAAATACAAGTCTGCGTTTGAATAATTATGTCTGTTTTCTTGTGTATATTCGTGGTCTGTAATTTCGTACATAATCTTATTGGAATACCTGTCATAGTATTGATAGTAATAGAGGCCATCACCATCAGGATCAGTAATACACAACGTCGATTCTCCGGCAAAGACTATACTCACCGGGTTTACTATACCTATTTTTTTACCCTTTTTTGTGACATGAACATCGCTTGAAAATTCAAATCGTTCTCCATTTTGTCCCATCTTGTACATTATGCCGCTGTAAACTGGACAATATCCTTCTGATGTATCTCGCTCACCAACGAAAAAAATATGATCAATATAACAAGAGCGAATTGGGATATGGCCGACCTCTTCATGGTCTGCATCAGTAATCGAATCGACTACAATTCTGCGATCTTTGAATCTCAGAATGTTCGGATCCCCAATGATGCAATCTCCCTCGGCAATAATGTCTCTTACTTTCTTAAACAGGTTTCCGGAAAGAACACTGATTTCGTAGCGATAATTCCCGGTCGGATAATCGATAGGAATCTCGATATATTCTGTTTGCTCTTCCAAGGAGAATGTTGTTTGCACCCTCTGTTCTCGAAATAAGGAGAGTGTAAATAGCCTTCCTGCTTTTCCAATAAACCCTTCACCATGATCCCAGAATAGTTTTGATCCTTTAACCCAGAATTCCGGCCGTTTAATAAATCCTTCCTTAAAAAAGAGATACCCTAGTTGATATATCCTATTTTGTTGTCTGCTGCTTACTCTCATCTCAAAGCTCGCTTTTCTGAGATTGTTAACGTCATATAATGACTGGAGTGCATTTCCTATTGCAAAAATACCTCTCTCATCATGAAGAACTTCATGATTGTCAACAAATAACTGTATTTTTAATTCCTTAGGAGCATCTATCTTCAGGAAGCTGTCCTGAGGAACATTCTGAACATACCAGTAGGTGTCCACACCATTAAACCATTCTCCAGAGCTTTCTTCAAGAGAAATCCTCGGAATCTGAGTATGCAGAATACCGTTACGGAAGGGAACTCTAACCTCATCATCAGTTATCCCTAATGATACGCTTTCCTCATAGTCGTCCAGATGTATCCTATAAATAGCGTTATCATAATCTGCACCATCGTAATAAAAATCGCGGTTGAAAGAACAGCTTCCTTTATTGATCAGTAAAAAACGTTTATCAAATAGGAGCTTCTCTCCTTCTAAAGTCACTATTTGAATATGAGATAGTTCATTTTCCCCTGCAAGCGGCAATGTAAAAACGAGGTTGTTATCTGATGTCGAGAGATCGGAAATCCGTAGTGCTGACCCATTTTTCAGGATTATAAATTGTTGCAAAAGATTTATTTTGCTCAAGATAATCGTACATGAATTATACGAATAAGCGATGGAATACTCATAATCTCCGATTGTTACCTGAGGAAGCTGCGTTGTTTCAGCGGGAATAATAACACGAAGATCTGTCTGATTTTCATTATCAAATGCGAGAAGTTTATCATTAACCGACACAAGATATCCGGGTTTCAATTCTAAAAAGTGAGCTTTCATCCCCCCGTTCTCAAAAGAGTCAATTTCAGTAATCTCTACATTTTCGGTCTTTAATACTGAATCCTGCTGGGTGACGAGCATATAGTTTCCTTGTTTCAGACTTCCTGCACTGATCTCATTGACACCATAGAATAGAAAAACGCTACGATTCAGTTCATCTTCAGAGTCAAAGATTAATTCATCGTCGCAGTCAATTGTCACTCTTACCTGAAAGGCTTTACTCTCATAGGGAATATCCGGTAAAGGAATGGAGAGCCCATTCAATGTTTTCCCAAGCTCATTTCCATACCAGCTCATTTTTGACTGCTTGACCATATGACTGTTTATATAAATTGAAAACTTCACATTTTCAAATTCATCATTTAAAAGCCTTATATCGGGCAAAACAATTTGAATCTGTGATCCTTTCCTGAGAGTATATTTGGGTCTGATACTTGAATAATCAATAGCTACTTCCCTTTGTATATTAGATGCTGTCTGCTCCTTCTTTCTAGAATTAGCTATAGCAGCAATTTTTTCTTTAAACCAATCATCGCATAATTGGTCTTCGTACGTGCTCGCAGGAGTTGGGATCGAATTAACTAATGAGTCTATTCTTGTTATCAACTTTTCAAGTAGATTTCTCATGTACCTTGGTCGAAATAGGACCAGTTTCTTAACACCCTCTTGGAAAGAATAAACTTTATAGCTGATAGTCAGATTAGTGCTCTCACTCTCCCCTGCTAACTTATTCTGAAGTTCTCGTACCATCGTATCTAGCAACGGATCTCCTGCTACAATCTTCCAATTTAAATTATTCTTATAGAAGTCAAAAAGGAAATCCAACAATGCCATCCACGATTTTTGGGTAGTGTACGCGTGCATAACCATTGTAGATTTAAAGGCGCGACCGTTTGTATCTTCATAAAATAATCTCTGATTTTTTTTTAATGCACTTTCTAGTGCCTTCTGTATAATCTCGATTATTTTGATGTTTCCCCGATATCCGAATTGGAGTGTTATATAATCCCAGAAATTGCTATTCTCTTCATTTCTCCATTTTTTCGCATAATTGATTGCCGCTATCGTAATTTGCATTTCATTGCGAAGTGACAATTTTAACTGAGGATTTTTTATGACAGTGTCGATACAAATCCTTGCATTTTCATCTATATCGTGAAGCACATCTGTTGGTAGAATCGCGCTTCCAAGTAATGGGTAGAGTGCAAATACTTTTTCTTCTATAGAGTCATCCCGAGCTTCCCGTGTCTGCATATCTTTTTCAAGTAGATCCGCTCGAGCACCTGGTCGCTCTGTAGTTCGCTCAAAGCCAAGACTATTCAGATAATCAGTTATTGTCATTCCCCTGCCAAAAGCATATGCATGCACTACCCGATATAACGGTGAACTTGTCGGAAGGAAAACAGTATTATCCTTGACAATATATTGTTGAAGCGACTTAATATGGCGTTCTTTTGCAGCTTCTGAAGATAGATCAACATCTCTATTTGCAGCTTCAAAACCATATAGTTCAATAAAGCCCTTGAGGGAGTAGCCGTTACGAGATGCTAAAGATCGTATCCATTGATTCTTTGAATCAGATGAAAGATAAACTTTTCCGTCAATCAGATTATCTCTAAAATAAGATATAATTGTGTCATCTCGGACAGAATTACTATTATTCGACGGGTATCCGGAGAAAAACAGAGAATACTCTTCAGGAGACATCTGATGCAGCCTGGCATTTGCACGGAATCGTTCAGGATTATTTGGTAAAAAATAAGGCTTTCGAATGTAATAAACAATCTCCCCATCTGAGTCACCAGCCAATTCGCTTTCCGTATATCTGTGATAGTTAGCATCGATGATCGTATTTTTTAAGTCTTCAGGAAGATCTTTTAAAAACCAGCATTTTATTTCTACATCATAAACGAAAATACAGACAAAGTTGTCCTTAAGGTTGTTCATACAGATACAAGAAACAGTTTCATCTGCATATTCCATTCTCTTGGATTCGATTATTCGAAACAAAAGTTCCTTTTCCTGTTCCGAAATTGTCTTCCCTGTCCATACAGATGCCCTTTTTTGGTTTCTTTTTTCGAGGGCATTATATATGCTTTGCCTCGACACACCAAACCAGTCTTTCATTCGGACAGGCTTAAAAGAAAAATCGCGAATTAGAATATCAATTACTGAAAAGTCATATCCCTTACCGATATTTATCTCCTTATCTTCATCCTCTATATAAACGAAACACTGTTTCGTTTCCAGATAATGATTTATTGAAGATAATGTTACTGACCCATCTACATTTATTATGTTGTCGATACAAGATACAATTTCATTCTTAGTCTTTACCCCGATATTTCGAAATTGAACAACTTCACTAGCATCAAGTTTCAGCAAATCTCCAACCACAAATATTTTTGCGTTCTTTAATGCATTTGTAGCACGTGCTCCGAGTAACAACTTTTCGATGGGTAGCTCAAAGACCTGTTGATCAATGTTTAGAACTTTTTCCTTTATTATACCCTGTTTATTATTCTTGGAATCATGTTGTTCATCTAAAAATTTAAACTGGTCTTCATCTTCTAAAATAGAATTAATCTTGCTCTGAATCTCTTCCCGTGTCAGCACGCCGACATGTCTCATCCTAATAATATCTGGAGTAGTTAGTTGTACAAATTGTCCGACTATGTCTATATGTGCGCGCTTTATAGCATTATATGCTCTTGAACTTAATCCCAACTCTTCTACCGGTAAAGAGGTACTCGTATCACTCAAAGAGTCGATTTTTTTCTGTCGTTTTAGATAATGAGAATAAATAATTTCTTTCTGGGATAATAGAGCTGTAATCTCTAATACATCTTCTGACTTCAACTCTTGAAAACTACCAAAACCATCGTCAGCTACTTTCTCAAGAGCATCCAATGTAAGAACACCATTTTTCTGCAATATATCTTTGATCCGTTTAGATAAATCCAAATCCTCCAAATATACAGTTATATTATTCCCCATTGCTCTATCCTCGCATTCAGAAAAGTTTTTTTCACTACCTCACAATTTCAGATAAAAGACTAAGTTCTGGTTATTGCTTTTCTACCGATCATATGGTTGAATTCCGCTTCACTCAGTTTTATGACTCCTATCTCGTCCGCCTTTTTGTTCTTCGCCGACCCTGAGTACGGCATATTTGTAATAAGGTAATTTGTTTGCTCATTAAGAGTCTCTGAAAGGATTGCCCCACAGGCGTCTAGGCACGCCTTTAATTCATCTCGGCAGGAGAACGTTGTCAGTTTGCCTGTGACAACAAAAATCTTACCCAGAAGCTGTTCCGGAACTTCGACACCGAAGATAAAATCTGTCGCCGCTTCCTCCCGTGCTTCCTTCTTTCGTGCTGCTTTCTCTTTTTCCTTTTCACTCAACTTGTTCTGCTGATAATCTAACAACATAACAATGAGCTCTGCCTTTGCGGTTTTCTGCACATCGGCGAGATATATGTCCGTCACTTCCGGAGTGAGCAGCATATTATCACACATCAAGCGTAACAAAGCAGGATGGGAAAAAGCCTCTTCTTTGAGTTTTGCGGCGTTGGATTTGATGAATTTGAGATGTTTCTTGCCCCTAGCAGATGTGAGAACATCCGGATTCTCGGCAAATCCTATTGCAGCTAACGGTTTCATGCTGGCAGGTAGCATTCCGGGATCGTTTGTAATGACAGAATTAGGAAACCTTTCTTCGAAGACGCCTTTGCTCAATCGCGTATTTGAATAAATTGTGTTTAATCTTTTGCAGTTTTTGAATGCGTCTTCACCGATTTCCGTCACACCTTCAGGAATCGTTACTGTTGTAAGACTATTGCAGTATCTAAATGCTTTTGTTCCAATTTTCTTCACACCTTTGGGAATTGTAATGTTTATCAAATTGCTGCAGCCTTCGAATGCGCTTGCATTGATTTCCGAAATTCCTTCCGGAATCGTTATACTTGTCAGACTGCTACAGTCAGAGAATGCTCTTTCACTGATTTTCTCCACGCTCTTAGGAATAATAATGCTTGTCAGACTCTTACAGCCTTCAAATGCACAACTTTCAATCATAGTCACGCCTTCCGGGATCGTAACGCTTGTAAGACTGCTGCATCCTCTGAATGCCTCGATTCCTATTCTCGTCACGCCTTTGGGAATTGTAATATTTGTCAAATTGCAGCAACCTTTGAACACGCTCCTATTGATTCCCAACACTCCCTCCGGGATCGCTATACTTGCCAAGCTGCTACAGCCAGAGAACGTGCCTGCACTGATCTCCGTCACACCTTCTGGGATTTTCACTGTTCCTCCTGGCCCTGAATAAAAAAACAATTTATTATGAAAAACTACAAACCCATCCTTGTCTGCAAGTCGGTTACACCCATAGAAGGCGCACCCCCCAATGTTCGTCACACTGTTAGGGATCGCTATATCTGTCAGGCTAGCACAGCCGGAAAATGCACTTTTGCCAATTTCAGTCACAGTTTCAGGGATATTCACGGTCATAAGTCTCTTGCACCCATAGAATGCGCTAATACCGATCTTCGTCATACTTTCAGGCATCGTCACAATTGTCATATTTCTGCAATCTTTAAAAGCGCGTTCGCCAATTTCAGTCACACCTTCGGGGATTTTTATACTCGTCAGGCTGCCGCAGCCTTCAAATGCGCTTAAATCGATTCTGTTCACACCTTCCATGATTGTAACGTCTGTCAGATTGTTGCAGTGATAGAATGCCCTTTCACCGATTTTCGCCATCCCTTTGAGAATCATCACGCAGATCAGACTGCTACATTCTTCAAAAGCGCGTTCACCAATTTCAGTCACACCTCCTGGAATTGTTACCCTTGTCAGGCTGCTACAACATTCGAAAGCACCTGTTCCAAGTTTCGTCATACTGTTAGGGATTGCCACGCTTTCCAGCCTACGGCAACGGGAGAATGCGAGTCCTCCAATTTCCTTCACACCTTCCGGAATTGTTACGCTCCTCAGACTACTACAGCCGCGGAAAACGATATCCCCGATTTTTGTCACACTTTCAGGGATCGTTATACTTGTCATGCTACTGCAACGTCCGAATGCGTCGGTTCCGATTTCCGTCACACCTTCAGGGATTACCACACTTTTTATTTTTTCTTTTTCAAAAAAAGCCTTCTCCCCTATCCGTCTGATGGATGCTGGAATAACAACATCTTCACCATTTCCTTTGTATTTTACAAGGGTATTACCCTCAATAATATAATCGTTCAAAAGTGTTTTTTCCATAGCATTCATTGTCCCTACATTTATTTCTTCTTTTACAGTTCCAGATTATCGAGTTCTGATATGATCTCTTTCTGCCGCTCGTAGAATAGCAGTTCCTTGTTATGATTGAAGTATTCTTTACAACCGTATCGGCTGATAAAGTGAGCCCCGTAATAACTGATGGTAAGTTCCGTCACCAAAATCACCATCTCCTGGCCTTCATCAAACACATCTTCGCAGAATTTGAACATGTTGGATAGTTCGGCTCCTGCCGCATCTGCATGCTGTTTCAGTTTTTTCGTCCGTTGATCGAAATCCGCCTTTAGCAGTGCAAAAGCCTCCTGTCCGTTTTCCGGCTGTTTCTCCTGCAGTTTCGCTTTTTCTTCTTCCAATGCTGCAACCGTGCTGTTCAATGCGAATTGATCATCTGCAGAGATAGATGCTGACCGTTTCCCGCTCTCAAGTTCCTTTCTTCTCTTGGTGATCTGCCGATTCATTACTTCTACAGCATCTGTCCCGGGACGGATAATTTCAAGCCGTACAGCTTTCAAGGTATCCAGCAGCTTTTTCTGGGCATTCTCCTCATTGCATACATCCCGCAATTCATCGGTAACTGCGTCCAGTAACAGCCCCAGCAGACTGAGGCGTTCGTCAAACCGTGCAGCTCTTGCTCTGCCCTTAATAACTTCCACTGAATCTCCGGCAAGAATTTTATCAATCTGATAATCTGCACGATATTTGTTAAACAGATCATAATAAACAGCAAAATCCTTGGCGATTTTCCGGTTCTGCAGATATTGACTCGTGAGGCTCTCATTGACCGTCAGTTTATTCTGCTCATAGAGCCGGATCATATCGCTGAGATCGGACCAGCCTCTGGCTGTGACAAAGCTTTTGCCGTCTACCGTTGTTTCAATTTTATAAAAATCTGTCTTTTTGATATCCAGATAAGTTGTTATTGCCGGATGAACTCCAGTTTTATAAGCATATTCTTTCCAGACTTCATAATCCGGCTCTACATCGATCCGCTTTAGGCGGTCCCATGTGACAATATCAAACTCCCGAACCGAGTTGTTATATTCCGGCGGGTTTCCGGCAGTCACTACGATCCAACCGTCAGGCACACGGTGCCTTCCGAAAATCTTGTACTGCAGGAATTGCAGCATAGAGGGTGCCAACGTTTCACTCACGCAATTGATTTCATCAAGGAAAAGAATTCCCTCCTGCAAACCTGTCTCTTCCGTCATATCATAGCAGGACGCGATAATCTCCGACATGGTGTATTCGGAAACGTTGAATTCTATTCCGCCGTAAATCTTCTTTTCAATAAACGGAAGGCCCAGTGCAGACTGGCGTGTATGATGCGTCATCGAATAGCTTACCAGTGCAACGCCGAGTTCCTGTGCAATCTGCTCCATGATCGCCGTTTTCCCGATTCCCGGTGCACCCATAAGAAAAATCGGCCGCTGTTTTTCCACGGGAATCACATAATTTCCGAATTGATCCTTTGTAAAATATGCCGTGACGGCGTTTTTGATCTGTTCTTTGGCCTGTTTAATGTTCATGGTATTTCCTTGGCTTTCCTTCTGTCAATGGCACGGTTATAGTTGCCTGCTCTGTTTCTCAGCTCATTGGCAAGATACTTTCCCTGTTCCGCCAGAGTACGAATCTCATTATGCTCAAACTGCTGTTTTATCAATGCATGAATCAGCCGATTTCTGTCTTCTTTCCATGCTATAATCCGGATCAGCAAATCGTCAGAGAAGTACTTGTTTGGCAGTGTGTTCTTTTGCTCTGCCATTTTCTGAATGGCTCGTATCTTGGAATCGATCGTCGCCGTTCTTCCTTTGCGGGAACTCATATATGCTTCCCATTTCTCTGCATGCCGGAGAATAGATTCGGTTCTGTTCTCCATAATAGCGTATTCAATGAATAGCGCCTCCAAGTTGAACCCGTTCGTCAAAGCGCTGTTCAAGCGCTTGAACTGTTCTTTGTAATTTTCATATTTCTGCAGATTTTCCGATAATCTTTCGTCTGACACCCTTACACACATCCTTTATAACATTAATCCATTATGCTCTTCGCAATTTACTGAGATCCAGTTTTTCTTTCTTTTGGACTGCTCTCAGGAAATCCAATTCGGTGATAATAGCGGTTCCTCTCTTCAAAGCTTTCTGTACTGTCGGGTTATCCGGATCTATTACATCGAAAACAACCAGATCCACTGTCGTTTTAAAAGTATTGGAATAAGTTCCTCCCAAAGCTGTAATCAATTCTGAAAATGAAATATTGGGATATGGATATAAGTAGCTATTAATCTGGGGGAATGCTTTCATTTTCCCGTATCCGTAAACAGTTAAGCCGGACAAGTATTCTTTATCCGCTGCTTTGACAAGTTCCTCGTTCTTCAACCCCAAATATGATAGCGGCATTATACTTTTAGGATGAATTTCCGATGCATAAATCTTTCCGTCTGTAAAAACATAGCGGGGAGACGTAAAACAGATACCTCTCTGCGCACTGCATTTTTCCCCTCGAAAGATCACAGTCTCAAGTTGAGTCCCAAAAAATGACCTTTCCCCGAGCTCTTCAACTCTCTCTCCGAGGTCAATTTCCTTTAGGGAGTCACACTGCCGAAATGCCTCGTCTCCGATAGATTCCAGTTCTTTGGGGAAATTAATCTGCCTCAGTTTTCCACACACATGAAACGCTTCATTAGGAATCACTTTCAAGCTATCAGGAAGATTGATTTTTTCTAAGGATGGACAATTTGCAAAACATCTTTCTCCTAAAAGCTCTAAAGACTGCGGCAATACAACCTCTTTCAATTCTTGGCAGCCGCTAAACGCATTTTTCCCTATCGTTTTGTATCCTTCAGGAACTACGATCTTTTCGATTTTCATGTAGTTTTCAGGCTTCTTGAAAACGGTATCCGCCACACCGATACACTTTTCCCCGTTTATCTCACTTGGAAGAACAATTTCCGAATCTGCACCGATATATCTCCATACAAATCCCAGTTCCTCTTTTTTAACTTTCCATTCCTCGATCACTTTTTCAGAAAATCTGAGAGATGGTTTTGATTCTCCGAAGGTTTTCTGTTTATAGTTCATCAACAAAGCCGTGATATCTGCTTTTCCGGCTTCTCTTGCGATCTCAATCATGGAATCAATTCTGGTTTTATTCACCGCCTCCATATCCAGGAACGCTTTGATTATCTCAATTTTAGAGTCCCTTATTAGCTCCGGGAATGCTTTATATCCGTTACGTTTGATGAAAGCACGGTATTTTTTGCCCGTCTCTTCATCCAAATCAATCGGGTACTTTATCCGTAGATATGTTGTCAGCAACCGGTTTGTAACATTCTTATAACTGTCAAGCAATTCATCCAATCCCTTGAAATTAAATGAACTATTCTTTCCCCATGCTTCAAAAAAGAAGAAATTATTGATTGCAGGTGAATCATTGACTATAAGTACCTGATAATATACTGCATCATTTTTTGAGTCCATTACTGTTACACGAAAGTTTTCTCGTCTCACATATTTATATTTTGTTTCATACCGGTCAAACAAGTTGCCGATATTATCTGGATAATCATTGTATATTGTTATTTCTTTTAAAGCAGGACAACTATAAAACGCTTTGAACGCAATGCTCTCAATCCCGCGAGGCAGGACCACACCAATAATATCCCCGCAGTTTCTAAAGGCTTCTTTGTCAATTCGTTTTACTCCTTCTGGGATTATTACTGTTCCGCCGGGACCTCTGTACTCTTTTAAGACACCGCTGTAAATCAAGAAATCACCGTGATAATCCATTTTACACTCTCCTAAATTTTATCTTTTCTACATCATCTTAATTATCTATAGCAGGATAATATAGTTTTTCCGCCATTCGCAAAGATAAACATAGTTTGCACAGGAATCATAATCATTCCAAAACGAACTCATCCATCGGGTCAAAATCACTATAGTACTTATTTTTGTGTTCCATCAGTAACGGGAGTACGTTAACCGCATTGCAGTCCTGTGCAATTTTGATCATTTCTGTAATCTGCGCAAGTGTAAAGTGCTGTATTTGGTCGAGTAAATTCATATCGTCTTTTCTTACTCGTTCTGAAACAGTGAGTTGATCCAGAAAAGCAATGATCATATTTGCCCGACGGTTCCAGAGAATCGGTTTAAGAAACAATATTTCGAATCTCTGCTCGCCCTGCCCACGATTTTCTTCCCTTACTTTTGTCTCAAACCCCCGGATTTTAAAATCATGTTTTCCCGTCCATTCGTTACTCCACCACTCAATATGTATGCCTCTTTTTTCCTGATTTTTCAGGTAATAGTATGGGATCGGAATGCCTTTATAACGATCGTCACAAATCTCTTTATGTGAGTATACCGGTTCCCATACCTGCTGAAATGGTTGTTTCAGACTGTGAGAGGAAAAATATTTTTGCCAATTGGTTATTTCTTCCGTTTTCATATTCATCGGATGCGCTAAGGAGATAGACTCATCTGTAATAGGATAATCTTTCCCAAAACTGTCGATAGAACCGTCCGTGCCTAGAGTGAAGTAGCAGCCATCTTGTTCCCATACAAGCAATTCCGCAACGGCATGCAGCAAAGGGTTACTAAGATAGTTCCTTTTCCATGACTCACTTTCAACATATTCTCCCGCCAGGTAATCTTCATATAATTGATCTGTTTTAATGCGTACAGCTTTCTTTATGTTGGCACGTAAGTCTGACAAATCATCTGCTGCTTTTTTCTGAACAGCGGGATCAATCCCTTGTTTTGGAATATTGTTTACTCTCTTTTTATTCGTTTTATCATAAAGAGAAAGATTCAGCTCTTTATCAATAGTGACTTCAATTATGGTATTTTCAAGTTTATATATTTTTTTACCAGTTCTGTCAAACCCGAAATTGAAGAGATATTGCTCTTTGATATCTGCTTGGGTGGTCCTGCGAATTCTGGCATAGTCAAATAGATGATAGTTCTCTTCAAGCCATACAACTGCCTCATGAGTGTCGCTGAGAGCCAAAGCCTTTGGGAATAATTCTCTTGCTGTACGGCCCTTTTTCCCGTACAGGGACCAGTTATCCCATAGCTGATACTTTGAGATCAGTTCTTTGATCTGTGATCTGTTGCCGAATCTGCAAAGTACCGGCATCATAGCAGGATAGTTTGGACCGTCTAAATGATCGCTGAGATGGTCTATTGCATCGCACAGAGAATCATACGACAGCAATTTGGCAGCAGCATCTGCTCCTTCTGAGAATGAGAAACTTGAAGGTTTTTGGGTTCCGTAACATATTATGATATACTTCAGAAGATCTGCAGGTGCAACTTCTCCGCTTTCCAGTTTCACTGACGGGAACTCCCTTCCGATCAACTTCATGCTGCGGATTGCTTTCTCCCCACCTGCCTCTTTAAACAATATAGTGAATTCAGAAGAGACCGTATCTTTCTTCTTTTCTTGTTTCTTTTCCGTCTTTATCGAAATATCAGATATTTCAATTTCAGCGAATTTTGCTATTTGAGCATTCGTAGATGCAGAAATGAGTTTCTGTATTGTCTTTTTATTGTCACCGTTGATTATTTTCTGATCATACAGCATTTCTATGATTTCCGGCTTGTCCTGCGATTCGGCAAAAGAAATCACTTTTTTCACATTTTTAATCAGAAACTCTCTATAGAACTGCTTGTTCTCGTCTTTCAGGTCCACCGGATCCATCAGACGGCCCACAGCTCCCATCAAGCGAGCAGGAAGGCTGTATTTATATTTCGGCCCGTTGTTGATAATTTCGAGATCATATATTTCCCAATTAGGGGATTCAGCAAATATATAATCATCCAGATTATTGTTCTCGGACTTTGAAGAATACGCCAAAAATTGTGACTTCTCTCCGGTTAAACAAACTCCGCAACTGCATTTCGACGGCAAAGAAATATTCTCCGGCTTTGGCATGGATATTATTTGGAGTTTTTCACATTCCTCAAAAATGTTTTTTCCTATATTTTTTGCACTATCGGGAAGAATCACCTCTGTCAGGCATTTACAGCAGGCGAATGCTTCGTCTTCGATGCTCTCTACCCCTTCCGGAATCTTAATATCGGTTATCTCTGTAGCATGGAAAGCACGAAAACCAATGCTTTTTAAACTGTCGGGTATTTTTACTGATACAATATCAGTCCGGTAAGAAAGTGTATAATTATCTATTCTTTTTATCCCCTGCGGTATTACAACTGAGCCGCCGGTACCATAATAGTTAAACAATGTTCCGTTCACAACCAGAAAGCCATCGGAATCCGCTAACTTTTTACATCCTTTAAATGCACGAGGCCCCATGTTTTTTACACTTTCGGAACCGGATACACTTGTTAAACCGTCACAGCCGGAAAACGCTTCTTCTCCGATACTTTGCAATGATGCCGGCAACATGATACTGCTCAGGTTAGAACATCCGTAAAATGCATCTTTTGATATTTCCTTCAAGGTATTTGGAAGCAGTGCTTCTCTTAATTCTTCACACCCTCGAAATGCTCCATATCCTATGGTATCTATGCCATCCGGGATTATTACCCGCCGTAAATTTCTGCAATTAGCAAATGCTTCATCCGGTATTTTGGAGATTACAAAATCTAAGTTAACTTCTTCAATATGCTTATTATCAATATACAGATCGTGATCAGCAGTGACAATTGTCTCCATATAATGTTTCAGATCTTCAGCTTCCAGATTAATCCGTTGCTCAATGCCAAATGCCCCTCGTGTATCACGCAAAGTAGACGGGACTTTCAAAGATATAAGATTTCTGCAATTCTGCATTGAATTCCATCCAAGTTTTGTGACACCTTCTGATAATATTATTTTCGCTGTGCAAGGCGACCACGTTGCTTCATTCCCGATGGTATGAACACCTTCCGGAACACGTGCGGTTGCCGCTTTTCCAAAATACTTTCTTAATACTCCATTCTCTACAAGAAAATCATTCGGACAACTTTCGCATCGATTCTGCAGCAATTCATTCCCACATTTGGCGCTGCAACAATCTGTAAACGCATCATCCCCGATATCCTGTACAGTTGCAGGAACAGAGATTTCAAGAGATCTGCAGTCGAAAAAAGCACAAGTTCCTATTTTCGTTATGCTTTGAGGGAGTTCTACCTTTTGTAAATTTCGGCATCCTGCAAATGCATATGAACCGATCTCCGTTAGTCCGTCCGGTAGTATAACGCTATGGATATTCTGATTTAATCTAAAAACATTGGGAGCAATTCTTTTGACTTTCTGTGGTATCACAACTTGCTGAGTATCTTTCTGAAAATACTCTGCCAAAGTTTTCCCTATTAACAGGAATCCGTTCTCATCAGCAAGTCCTCTGCACCCCTTAAAGGCTGTAACAGTTATTTTTGCCCCTTTGAGACCGATAAGTTCATTCAAATTAGTACAATCTCTGAATGCACATGAATGGATTTCCGTCAAGCTGTTAGGAAATATTACTTTCTTAAGATGACGGCAATTACGAAAGGCATCGATATCAATAACGCTAACCTGTTCAGGTATTTCGACAACTTCTCCGACATTTATAGCTTTTTGCAAATGTCCGTAATTAATTATAAATTTCGTGCTCATACAGGTGATCTCCTTACTCCAATGTAAAGAGCTATTCCTTTGGAAAGGCTCTTTTCCGATTATATGAAAACTCCCGGATACCTTTTATACGCGATCTATCACTCATTCTTTACCAGTAAAATAGAATAAATCAATATTCACAGCAGCATCCGCAGCGGTCTTATATCTCATTCTTCTGCAATACCAGTTTAATTGCCCATGGCGGGACATTATAATTGTTAATACCGTTATCCACAAAGACAAATGCTGTTTCATAGTCCGGTTTTTTTGCTGGGAATGTCCCGAAGCCGTCGGTAAAGTAGATCAGGCCCTTCAGATTTTGAAATTCCTTCTTATCCCGCAACCAATCCACGTACCCGAATACCGGCCTGAAATCTGTCCCGCCGAGTCCGTGAATTTTCATATTCTTCAGGTAGCTGTCGAACTCTTCCTGACTTGTGATTTTTGCATCTTCCTGTATGGTCGCATCACACTGAATAATATGGATGTTGATTTTGCTGAAGAAGCTCTCCGTCGATTTCAGCACATTGTATGTCTTCTGTACAAAAGCCTGCACCAGTTCACCGGATACGGAGCCGGAAGTGTCGATTGCAATGACAAACTCCCGAATCCGCTTGGCCTCTTTATATTCCAGCGGTTCTATCAAAGGCATCTTATCATAGAGTTTTAATCCGTAAGTATAGAAGATATAATCAAATTCATCGTCATTGACACGCATAACCTCCCCGAGGACGGCAAACTTTTTGAGGAATGATGTATAATCATATTTCTCTCGGTTCACTTCCCGAAGATTCTGCATCAGGCTTCCGGCCTTGTCCCCCTGCATTTGGGAGAAAGTCTCCATATCCATCTGCATTCGGGCGGATATCTCAGCCCAGCGTGCCTCCGCTGCAGAAATTACCGAAGTCGATCCTGAACCGCCGGGAAGACTGGGTACTCCTTCTTCAGAGCTCGCAGATATTATTGCTGTCACCTTGCCAAGGAGCTGTGCCTGCTCTTCTTCGGAGAGATACCAGATTCTGTGGTCATCCATGTAAAAAGCGCCCCGAAGCTCTGCGATCTTTGTCGGAGTAAGCTCTTGATCCAGATAATACCGATAGATCTTCTCTGCTGTCAGCTGTTTGATTTCTTTTTCCAGAGAATCAAAAATGGACTTCTGCAGCAATTCGCGCCGAATTGATACGGCTTTCAAACCGAGACCGGCTATCACATATTCCGTTGCAATATCACACGCCAAATCCCATACATGCTGATTTACCAGCGTGTGAACATACATATGGCGAAATACACCGTGAAAAACCATATGGAGATAAGAATGCGTGACGGCTTCCCGTTCTTCTTTATACTTTTTTAGGATGAAAAGAGGATAATAGGCAAGAGCCTTACCATCCGTTGCAACGGTGAATTCTTTTTCCTCCACCGGAAGCAGTTTCAGTTCATTCAGTGCCGCATCCAGGAAGCGTAGATTCACCAGAAGGGTGTTGCGTGAAAGCCGCAACACCTCTTCGGCAAGTTTATTCCGTTTTACAAGTTGTTCATCCATCTCGTCTTTCTAACAACAGCATATTACAGTCTTTCAATGCAACCGTCCGGAATGACTATCCGGATATTTTTTCAACTTTTGAAAGCATATATCTTCCGATTCTCTTATGCTTTCCGGTATATCACGTAAAAACCATGCAGGAATCTGTGGATAGAAACTGCCTTTATATTCAATTACACAGTTCGGTATCGAGTAGGGATTCTCTTTGGTGGCAGCAACAGCAAAAATTTATCTGATGTTATTAATTCCTGTACATCTCCTGATCGATTCAACGAAGATGTCTCCACTTGTAGTGTCTTTGACACCGCAATACTCATTTTTATATCAATTCCAAAGCCTTAGAATAGCAGTGTATTAAAATCAGTCTGAATAGGGTGTGTTTTTTACACCTTTATCATTCAGATGTTTAACCATCCGATCCAGGGACGGTTTCCATAGATTTCTGAACCACGCGCTTTTGCCGAAATGCTTCACGGCAACGGGACTGATCGCGTAATAGACGCGTATAAACAGTCTTCCGAACAGGGTTTGACGAAGCGTATTGTCTCTGAATCTTCTCAATGTCCAGACCTCCGGGCAATCATAGGACCCGTAGACCGCAGTTGCAACATAACAGCCGCCTCCGCCTCTACCGTATTCACCGGAATTTGGATCAATCTGAGTGGTGTAGATCTTATAATCCACATAATTGGATTTTCCGTCACCGTTATAGTCTCCTGCTCTGAAACCCATTTTTATCCTCCGTATTTAATTCTGAAGTCGTAATAATAACTGTTTCTTTAGCGTCAGATTTTGAAACGCTCGGCAAACTTTAATTTTGGGAGTTCCGACGCATCGTAAAGCAACTTTGCAAGAGAATCTCCCCGATCGGAGAGCTCCTTAATGACGCCTCCTGCATCTGATCTCACTCTGTCCATATCAGCTATTTTATCGGTTATAGCGCGACGTATCAATTCGCCGAACACGAGATCTTTGACGCTCATCCCTTCTTTGTAACGTTTTGAAAGCTTAGCTATCATCGTTATCGCACGAAGATTGTTGTTTTCAGCAGATTTAAAGAGCCATCTTGAGAATTCTTGCTTGTCGGGTGCGTCCATTCCATAGCCTTTAAAATACATCAAGGCAAGCATGAACTGACTTTCGGAATGACCGAGTTCAGCTGCCGCACGGTAGTATTCCACTGCTTTGTCGTCATCTTTTTCCACATATATTCCTTTGTTATATATGGTTCCGAGAAAAGAATAGGCAGGAGCATAGTTTTGAGCCGCTGCTTTATAAACCCAATTAAGACATTCTTTAATACTCTTCTCTTCCGGGTTTCCGTCTTTGCCGTGAGAGTAGTAATAAGTTACCATAGCCATTTGTGCCGCAGGATCTCCGGATTCTGCCTGTATATGCTTCTTCTGCAGGATCCTTTTCCATTCCTCTTCGCTCCGTTTGAATGGCTCGTTGGGAATCTGATTTATTTCCGCAAACATATAGCCGTAACTGTTTTTCGGAGTATGAATCACAAGTTTTTCACAATTATAAAATGCGGCAAAACCGATTGTTTTTACAGATCCGGGAATTACAACAGTCTTCAGATCTCGGCAATTGAAAAATGCCTTCTCTCCGATCTCCTTCACTCCGTGTTCAATTACAGCATTATTAAGATTAATGCAACCGGAGAAAGCTCCATTGCCGATTGATTCAATGCTATCCGGAATTCTGATTTCTGTAAGCACGGAGCAACTTTCAAATGCCCGCAATCCTATAGTCGACATTTTTTCCGGGAGAGAAATATCCTTGAGATTCCTGCACTCGGAAAAAGCAAGCATGTTGATTTGTTCAATCCCTTCCGGGAGCACAACATGCCTGAGATTGCTGCACTTTGCAAACAGTCCGGTATTAATTACTGTTATTTTGGGGGGAATTACCATATCCCTCAGTCCGCCACAGCCGATAAATACACCTTCTCCGATCTCTGTTACACTGTCCGGTATTGCTAATTCAAAAACGTTTTTACAAAACGCAAACGCGCCGGCACCGATCCGTTTTAATCGGCGGGGAAGAATAATCTCAATCAAACTGGAGCACTTTCTGAATGTGTCTTCCGGTAAATCTTCAAGCTGTTCCGGAAGGTGTGCTCTGACCAGACTCTCGCAATTTTCAAAAAGGCCGTGCCCTAGATACTCTACAGAATCAGGAATAAACAATGAAGTAAGTGCGGAGCAATTCAGAAATGCACTGGTGTCAATGCTTGTAAGTCCTTCCGGAAGTTCCAGTTTCCTGAGCTTACTGCATCGGGAAAAGGCTTCCTCACCGATTTCTTGCACGCTGTTTGGGAACAAAACCGACTCAAGATTTTCACACCCGACAAAAGTGAAGCCCCCTATTCTTTTTAAGCCGTTCGGAAGTATAACAGTCTTTATCTTCTTGTTTTCACAAAAGGTATTACAGGTTCTCTCGACTCCGTCGGGAAGACGTACTTCAGTATCCGATCCGCAATAGGCATAGGCAGTTTTACGAATCACAACAAATCCGTCAGAGTCAGCAAGTCCGGTGCATCCGCTGAATGCTGCTTCCCCAATTACCCGGACACCCGCCGGTATGGTA
>OCVV012844387.1_pt1 | contig 21181 bp, 12 predicted proteins | sample 1539721 | NCBI WGS metagenome assembly OCVV01 (sample SAMN02144230, study PRJEB22623) | gut metagenome | biome: sheep rumen | host: Ovis aries | place: New Zealand
GAAGCTCGAGAACGTGAAGGCCCTGAACGTCGCGATGCTCGGCAAGCTCAGCAAGCATTTCGACTTCACGGTGGACCAGTGGACGGTCGCTTTGAACAAGCTCTTCGCCGAAAAGTTCCACGAGGGTAATAAGAAGGCCTTCATGCTTGGCCGCGAAGGGTAAATGAAGCTTTTCGCCCCCTTTCAGAAACTTGTCCTGATATCCCTGGCGGTGTGGGTGGTCCACATCGTCTTGCGGGTCCTGTTGCTGTTCCGCAGCAACCCCTACGGATTCCCCTTCGTCTCTAAGCCGGACTGGTTCATCTTCCATGCGGTCTGTATCGACTTCATGTGGATTGTGAACGCCCTGGTGGTGTTTGTTGCCTTGGGAGCGTTGGTCGCACTTCTCGTCTCCAAGATCAAGCCGGACTCGCAAGCTGCAATTGTCCAGAAAGTTGCAAAAGTCACCGCTGTCTTCTATGCCGTTTTTCATAGCGTAATCTTGCTGCTCACCCTTCTGGACAACGAGACCCAACGCTTTTTGGGCGGGCACTTGACCTTCGGGTTGGTGGATACCTACAAGGACACTTCGTCCATTATCGTTTTCTACGACTACGTGGCCAACGATTTGTCGGTGCCTTACCTGCAGTTCGTGGTGCTCCTGCTGATGTTGCCTGCGGCTTACGGCCTGTACCGTCTGTTCTGCAGGTGGTATTGCCCCCGCACCGTCGGCACAGATAGTTCCTGCGAAAACCGTTTCTACGTGAAAAAGTCCGTCATCGCTATGCTGGTGTTCTACGTCGCCTCCTACCTGTTCGTTTACTTTATCTGGACCGGTAACGCCCGCATGACAAAGCTCCGTCCGGTGGTATCGCTGATTTATCGGGACCTGTTCGAATCCAAGACGGCACAGGGACTTTCCGAAGCGGACCTGTCCATCTACCGCATGGCCTACCAGAACCTGTGGCAAAAGGTGGAAGGGGATTCGTCGTGGCAGTTTGTGGATAGCGATGCGGGTAATCACCTGCCCCTTTACCGCAAACCGACTCAGTCCCTGCTCCAGAGCGAAAAACTGGCGGCCCAGCGGGAAATGCGGCCCAATTTCATTTTGGTGTTGATGGAATCCCAGCGGGGCTTCAACACGGGTTACATGAACCCGCAAATCCAACCGTCGCCTACGCCCTTTATGGATTCCCTGGCGGCACATTCCCACGTGTGGATGCGCATGCATACCAGCGGCGTTCCCACTACCGGCGGCGTGCTCTCTACCCACATCGGCATCCCGCATCATTCCCGCCTGGCACAGGCCACCGATCTTGCCCACGTGACGCTCCCCAGCTTTGTCTCCGTATTGACCGAAAACGGCTACAGCACCCACTACATGTCCGCCGCCGACCCCGCTTGGGACAATCTGGGCGTCTGGATGTCCAAGTGGTACACGCAGCAGCATTACAACCGCGAGCGTGAAGACGACTCCACCTTCATGGACAACGCCATCGAATATGTGCGCGACACGTTGGCCAAGAGCGGAAAGCCCTTCTTGGCCACCCTCATGACCCGCTCCAACCATTACCCCTTCAACTTTGCGGCGGGCATGACCGACGAAGAAAAGAACCGCCCTCTGCAGGAGCGCATCAACGTGACCATGGGCTATGCTGACCGGCAGCTGGCCCGGTTCATCCACGCGGTAGAAAACGAGGAATGGTATAAGAACACCTATGTGATCGTCATGGCGGACCACGGATTCCCTCTGGGCGAAAACGGTGTCTCTACCATGAACGGCGGCGGATTTTCCAATGTGAGCTGGATTCCCTTCATGATTCACGGCGAAGGCTTGGACGCCACCCGCGATACCACCACGGCGGCCCAAATCGACATCGCCCCTACGGTGCTTGAACTGGCGGGCTTTGCCGTACCCAACATTTTCATGGGACATAACTTGTTGAGAGGTGGCGCGGTTCAGACCTACGCCGCTGACACGGTTCAGACCAGCGTCAATGACACGGTTCAGACCAACACCAGCACCCCAGTGCTTGCGGGCCTTTCCCTGGGGGCCTACTCCGGCTACTCCGCCATCGGCCTCGACGGCTACCGCTTTGTGGCCAAGTACCCCTCCTTCGACGAAACCTACCTCTTTGCCGATGGCGACACCCGCCAGGAACATGAACTTCTTGCCGGCAGTTCCGCCCCTTCGGACGGTGTACAAAAAGAGGGCGCCTACCTGAAGGCCACCCTCGATACTCTGATCAAGATTTCGGACTACACCCTTGAAAAGGGGCTGTAGTGTGATAATCGTCACGATTCGTTCCGTTTGTTAACAAAACTAAACTTTTGTTTTCCATACGAACCGATTTTTTTACATACAATTGCTGAAAATTCCCAAATAAAAGATTATTTTATGGGTTGAAGTTAAGAGGGGTATTTTATGCCCTGGGAGATTTTTATGTCTATAAAAACCAAAGTATTCGGTTTAGTGGTGCTGGCATCTGCTATGGCTTTTGCGGGTCCTGTGAGCCATTTTGGCAAACTTGTAGCTTGCGGAACCAACATTTGCGGCGAAAAAACAGGCAATTCCGTTCCTATTCAGTTGAAAGGGCCAAGCCTTTTCTGGTCCACAGGTTCGCCGGCAGCTTTGTTCAGTCCTGTGACGGTAGACTGGTTTGTCTCCAATTTTGACATCGGTATTATCCGTGCTCCTATGGCTATTAGATATTACAAGGAAAATTCTGGTCCCATTTCAGTAACAGATGGAAATACGGGTGTGACCAGCTATGGTTATTTGTCTAAGGATCAAGCTGGAGCCACTGGAGCTTATAAGGCGGGTCAAAAAGCGCTTATCAAATTGATTGTAGATCAAGCTATTCAAGATGATATTTACGTCATCGTGGACTGGCATTCTCATAATGCGAGTAGTGAAGTCTCTGAAGCGGCAAACTTCTTTAAGGAAATGGCCACGGAATACAAGGATGTTCCCAACATTATCTGGGAAATTTACAACGAACCGGTTAGTGATGATGCCAGCAGAATCAACCAATATGCAACACAGGTTACCAAGGCAATTCGAGATGCTGGCAACGATAATTTGGTGATTGTCGGAACAAATTTCTATTCGTCCAAGCCAAATGAGCAGGAACGGCAGGGACTCCACAATACCTATAAAAATATTGCTTATACCCTGCATTTTTATGCAGCAGCCAATCATAACAGCTATCAGGGTAATAAAACCTCTAGTACCCCCACATTCGTGACAGAATGGGGCGCTACCGGTTCTGATGGTGACGGCCAGGTGGTCGATGCATCCGGTTGGCGTTCTTGGATGGATCAGAACAAGATTAGTGGCTGTATGTGGTTTGCCGGAAATGACGGCCAGTCTTCGGCCATGTTCCCTGCAGCGGCGAACACCACGAATTTGGACAATTACAAGAATCTGTTCTCAGGAACAAATTCTACTGCGGGTGTGTTTGCCGCATTTATGAGTACAAATAAGTGGACAAGTTTTATTCCGAGTAGCCATCCTCAGGGTAAAACTTTTAAGGTTTCCATTGCGGAAGGAGCCTCAAAGACTTTCTCTTCGGAATTGGGTATTGTGGGTGAAATATCATCGGCAACAACAAATTCTGGCACTGTAACTCATACGGCAAACTCCATTTCATTCCAAAGTCTAGAGTATGGATCTGCGGAGAATGTGTACATTCAGTACTCCGTGACTAAGAATGGTGTTACAACTAACGAAAAAATCTTTGTGAATATGACAAATCGTAAGCCGATTCTCAAGGATACGACAGTAAGCGTTAGCTATAAGGCCACAAGTGCTATTCTACTTGCAAAAAATCTGGGTGCTGTGAACACGGTCTCCAAGGTGGCCAAAGACATGTCTGTGACAGCGGCGACTGTATCTTCGGGCTCCGTCACGTTCTCAAACGATACAATCTACTACACACCGACAGGTCAGACTGGCCCTGTGACATTGGATTACACGGCCAAAAATGCAAATGGTGAATCTCGCGGAACTGCTACCCTGATTTGCGAAAACCAGGTTCCGACCATTTATGTCAAAACAAAGATTGGTAATAGAGAGAATACGTCTCCCGTCTATATTGGGATCAACAATGTCAATGCAAAGGATAAAGATGGTGATGAGTTGACGTTTAAGGTGGCTTACCTGGATCCACAGTACCCGGGTAGTGTGTCGTTCAATGAGAAAAAAGATACGCTAATCTATACACCTAATGGAAGCACGACTGGAGATGTCACTATCTTGGTTGTTGTGACTGATGGCGTGGCTGATACTAAGGTTGCTTCAGAAATAATAACATTGACGGGTAATGGGACACCTATAAATGTAGTTGCTCCGACGACAATTCCTGCAGATATCTATACACCGCCTGCGTCAATCACTAGGAAACAGCTGGCATCTACCGCTCTTGGTATTCGGGTACATAGAGGAGAGATTAATTTGAGTGTTCCAATCTCTGGAAGAGTCGTTGTAGACATTTTCAATTTGCAGGGTCATCGCGTTGCTAATGTTGTAAACGAAAGCCTTGTTGCTGGGGAGCACTCTATAAGTTGGTCTGACTCCGCAATACCTGCAGGAGCCTACATTGTTCGGATGCGCCAGGGCTCTGTCGAGAAGACGCTGAGGTTCGTGAAGCGCTAGACTAATAGTTTTCGCGAAAAAAGAGCCGTTCAATACGGCTCTTTTTGTATGGAAATCTAGAGGTGTTCGCTTTAATGCGAACTCAAAGGCGTCTGCTTTTGGTCATCCAAGTAATCTTTTTGTGTGTGGGGGCTAATTTAGCAGAGCGTTTAGTGTTTCTGTATCGGACCAGGTCTGTGTTTTTTTGTCATAGATTTCGTAACCGCCAATGTTTGTGAATCCCCAGTAGTTCCAAGAGAATCCTCTTTCCTTGGCTAATTTGACAACCTGCTTGACCCATTTGACCCTAGAAGAAATCCCACCACAATAAGTCGCTCCGAATTCTCCGATATTGATGGGGAGGCCTCCAGGGTAGTATTCATCGGCCAAGGAAACCATCTTGTCAAAGTCTTCTGTCATAGATTTGATTTCGCTAGAAGTGCCTTCCCAAGTTTTTGGATTTTCGGAGCATCGACCTCCTTCACCTTGGAGAGCGAATGTGGATGGAACATAGTAGTGAGGGGTAAAGATGATGTTGCCATCTTCTGGAAGTTTAAGGGTCTTGATCCCGGAATAGGCGTTGTACATATAGGAACCGTACATCAAGGTCCTGTCGGGGTTGTTCTTGCGGATAATGGGGTAGGTGCGAGCAATCATCTGGTTGTGAATTTCGGCCGTGACCGCCCATCTAGGTTCGTTGAATAGTTCAAAAACTAGGGAGTCGCTGCTAACTTTTGCAAAGTAGTCCGCCACTTGACGCCAGATAGAATCTACGCGAGTTAGGTGTTTTTCGGTGTTTTCTGCAATAGGTCTTGCGCCTGCGGTGGTGTCGGTTAAGAAGGATTGGTGGTGGTGCATGTTGATGATAGCAATAAGCCCCTGTGCGTTAATCCAACCCACAACTTCCTTAACCCTAGCTAGATAGGTATCAGAAATGGTATAGGGAGGGGTCGAGGAGGCTTCTCTGTCCCAGCGGACAGGGAGACGGATAGAATTGAACCCGGCCTCCTTGATGGCTTTCACTTGGTATTCTTCAATGGGGCCTGCACCCCAGCAAGTTTCGCAAGTGGCGTCAAAAGTGTTGCCCATGTTTATTCCTCGACCAATTTTTGCGTTCATGGCCTTTCCTTTGGAATAATCGATGGCTTTTCGGCTTTCTTCTTGTTGAGCAGAAGATTCTGCTACCGAAGATGAAGATTCCTCGGTTTCTTCGGCTTTGGGATTGTTGCTGAAATTGCCCTCGCCGCTTTCGGACCCGCAGGCAAAGAATGCAAGAGCGCTCAAGGAGATAATGAAAGATGTTTTGATAGTCATATGTTAAATTTAACCTAAAAAAGCACAAAAAAAGCAAGGTTGGGGTGGTTTTTGTCTACACTTGTGCACAAATATTACTCAGAGGTTGCACTGTTTTTTTTGAACAAGGCTATATTTAATGTCGGTTTAGCTTTTTTTTCATGATTTTTATTCAAAAATGGAAATAAAAAGCTAGATTAGACAGAGTTGGAGACTCTCTATGCGAAAAATATGCTTTTCTGTTGCTTTCATTGTCCTTGCTTTTGCAGTAATGGCCTCGGCAAGTTTCAGTGAATACCGTGACCGCGATGCTCAGCGTTTTACTCCGAAGGAACCAAAGCCGTTCCAGCAGAACAAAGATGTTGCGTCTATTGTGATGCGCGAGGGTATTCCTCGTGGTGGTGGATATACTTATCAGTACCCCCGTGAAAACCCCGAACCGTTCATGACGGACGTGGCTGGTGCTATGGAAGGCGACCTGGCTATGCAGATTGAGCTCATTGCTAGTGACTATTCTGGCGTAGCCATTTGTATTGCGGGTTCTGTGGATTTGACGCCCTATTTTGAGGAAGGCTCCTTGGAGTTCTGGATTAAGGGTGCCGAAGGTGGCGAAAATGCACTGTTTGTGCTGGTGGACGATGGCGTCAAGAGCAACGGTGAATCTTTGCAGGTTAAGCTCCGTTCCAAGAGTTTTGGCGAAATCACCAAGGAGTGGAAGCATTTTAGTATTCCGCTTAAGACTTTTGGTTTGACTGGGCTCTATTGGGATGCCAAGAATACCCGCGACGTAATGTTGCCTTTTGCTTGGAGTAACTTCAAGGGCTTCCGCCTCGAAGTTCGCAAAGACGAAAACCAGTCGTTCAAGGTCTGGATTGACGATGTTGTAATTCGTAAAACTGGACCTGAATACCAGGGTCCGGCCAATTATCCGTATCGTAATGAGTTTTAATGAGGTTTTTCATGTATAAGAGCTTGTGTTTATTGGCTATTGGCCTCATGGCGGCGACTTCTTGGGCTGCAGAGACTCCCGAAGAGCAGTTGGATCGCGTAGAAGCAAGGTTGGATTCATTGGAAGAGTTTGCCTCCTCTACTGTGGTGGGCAAGGATGATCGCCCTGTTGCCGTGTCTGGCGACATGACGATTCGCTTTAAGCATTTTGATTTTTACGAGGCTGCTCCATTTGAAAACAATGACCGAAGCCGTACTAGGGTGGAGTCAGCGTTGAATTTGGGGTTTGTTGTTTCTCCAGCATCGTTCCTGACAGTCTTTACGAATCTGTATCTGCCTTTTGATTTTTCGGGGTATTTTGAAAACGATGAGGCTTATGCGCCTAATCAGGGCCCGTTCAATAATGGTGAGCGTGTTCCCTTTGCTCATTGGACCGATTACTATGGCATTGCGGTGAACGAGAACATGCTTGCGGGTATCGATGTCCGTGCGGGTAGTTTCGGTGCAACTTTCCTTGCTGGAGGCGTTATCTGGGCGAGTTCCAGTCCTTTGACAATGTGGGAAAGAGAGACCATGGCGCGCTTTGCCTCGCAATATGAGACCTTCGAAGACGAAAAGGTGGTAAGTACCTACTATAAAGAAAAGAATTTTCATCCTGTAAAAGAAGGTGGCCGTGCTTTTTGGACTAATCGTTCTTTTGGAGGCCTGTTCCTAGATGTTCACACGCTGCCATGGAACATGAAGGCTCAGTTTATGCTGTCACAGCCCATGGATATGGATATTGGCGCTCGAGATGGTACAAGAATGTTGGGTGGACAACCGGGTGAGCTAGAAATGGTGGGTACCTATGACTTCAGTGGCATGGTCTATCACGCTCGCTTGGCCAAGGAAAAAATTGAACTTGCTGGGTCTGACATGACTGTCGGGGCCAACTATTTAGGTGTTACCTTTGAAAATGACATTATTTATCAGCCTGGGTATACTTTTAAGAATGCTGATGGTGACCCTTACATTGTTGATAACCATGTGGCGTCCATTGACATCAAGGGTAACTTGACGCCAAAATTTTATCTAATGATGGATATGGCCCTGAGTTGGGATGACTCCACTATGTTTAAGCGCATTCAAGACACGACTATTGCTGCCAATTATGAAAAGGGGTTCTTTGACGAGGGAACGTCAACTCCGGCTTTTGGCTTATACATCAAGGCCCAGGATAAGCATTGGGAGCCTATTACCCTTGAAGCGGTTTACCTTCCTAAGGACTTCTTTTCGCCTTTCGGTATGACTGACCCTTCTCGTTTCCGCTCATGGCGTCAGGATGAATTTTATGTTGGCGCAGGGACTTTCCGCTACGGACCCAACATGATGGGTGCTAACGTGAAAGTTGAACCCCAGTTCAACCGAGGTCGATTTGATGCCCAATATGGCGTTCACAAACAGATAGAAGAGGGTGATGACGTTATCAATTTCAAATATAACCTGAACGGTCGCGCGGTTTGGGAATCAAGCAATTCATGGACAAAATTCAAGTCCCTGTTCCATTCGGATTCTGGAAACGTTCTCAACGACGCCCGTTATCTTTCTCGTGTCGGTGGCAAATCTGTGAATAAGCTTGACGAACAGACGGGTGGCCTTAGAGGTGGCACTTGGGAACTTTGGGATGGTTTTGTTCCGTACAACTCGGCTGAGGACGCTGCGACTGCGAATATTCCTCAGCATGTTAAGTGGAATACATCCTTGGTTATCGATGCCGGTTATGATATTGGTCACTGGTTCAATACGGACAGGAATATTATGTTGAGTGTTTACTCTGCCTTGTCTGGTGTTTCTACCTCTTTCGCTCCTATTGCCTATAGCGAGTCCCAAAAGGACATGTTAATGTGGAGCTGGTTCGTGCAGTCTGAGCCTGCGATTGCCATTACGCCCACGCTTCATGGTCTGTTGATTATGGGATTTGAATCGTTCCGTGCAGAAAACGCATTTGTCATGAGAAAGATTAATTCTGGTCTGCCTTCTCAGGGAACAACCTATACGGCGGCCTATAAGAATGGCGCTTTCAAGTACGAGCATGCTCCAATCAATATTCTGGAGACTGCTCTTGGATTTGGTTTGGATTGGGATTTCACGCCTAGAGCGGGGGTGCACTTCCGCTACAAGTGGATGACCCATAGCGATGAGTTTGCGTCTGAAAATGATTGGAAGGGCCATTATTTTGCAGTTGAATCCAAAATGTGGTTCTAGTAGGGGTTGATTATGCTAAAAAGATTACTTATAGGTCTCGTTACTTTTTCTGCAATTGCTTCTGCTTCTGCAGTCGCCGACAATCAGGCTAAGATTGATAGCACCGTCGAAAAATTAGAATCCCAGCGGGGGATTGATATTGGCGGAACAGTTCGTGCGGTTTACAATAAGTCCAATATTGACATAGACCAAGACGTAGATGCATACAACCATATGCCTGATCGTGAAATGAATGAATTTGTCCAGTTAGATTTGGATATGCATTTTAGGCCTTGGGATTTTGTTCGCGCAAATCTGTTGATGCGAATGGGCGCAGGCATGCAGGACTACTTCGCTAATTCGGCAACAATGGTCAATGTTCAGTGGGCTAATGTTGAAGGCGAGATAGGCAAAAATTTTCATTGGGTAGTGGGTGATTTTCGTCAACAGTATTCACCTTTGACATTATATATGCCGGGTGTTGATATTATGTATGAGCCTATGATTTTTGCCCGCAACCGTGAAATGGGTGAACGAGAGGCTCTGATCCAAGGGAATCAGCGGAATTTGCAGGGGGTGAACCTTCAGTTCCGCAAGGACATGGGGGCGACTTTCGGCGAACTTCGTACAGAGGGAATGCTAGTTCGTTTACGTAGGGCAGAACGCTTGGATACGACGGGTGCTATGGGAAACCTGCTTCCTGGTGAAAATATTGCTGGGGCGACACAAACGGGAACTTTTGACAAGTATGCGGCTATTGCCAACTTTGAGTTGTTCCCTCTCAACAAGAATTTGATGGTTGGTGCTACCTACATTTATACGTGGGATGACGAAAAATCTAAGACCTATACCTATTATAAGAATGATTTGTATACTGGAGCAGAACCAGAGCATATGTTTAAACGTATGCCGGTAAATTTTAAGGATTCGTTGCCGCAGGATACAAAGGTGGGCGCCGTCCGACTAGGTGCCGATGTGGCGGGGTTGCTTGGTAACAAGAACCTGATTTTGGATGTTACTGGAGAATTCGCTTATTCTATGGATAAAGTTTACGAGGAAAAAACTACTTATGTAGATTCTCTCCAGATAGCTTATGATCAATGGGGTTCCGTTGTGACTGGAGAAGACGGAGCTCCTGTTATGGAACCGTCTTCCCTTTTGCGCGATGAACGGGGGAATATTTTCGATACACTGAAAACGCTTTCTTCCGATAATAAAACGGACAAGGGCATGGCTGTTACGGCTAATTTGAATGCCGGGTTCCGCACGTCAAGTTGGATGGTGAACGTGGGTATTGATTATGTTCACAATGATTCAGCCTGGTTTAACTCTTTGGCTCAGTCACCCTCTTTTGTGGCAAGGCGTGTAATGAATTCCGATAAGGATGGGGATTTGACAAAGTATGGCCCCTATGCACCGCTTTATTCTACCTTTGATGCTCTTTATTTCTTTACCCCGAAACATTCGCCAGCATCTAAAACTTTGGCTAATGATGACGAAGCTATGAAAAACGGGCAGACAAGGAGCTATAACATTGCTCCGTATGCAAAGACATCTTATACGACTGCTACCATGACAAGAAAGGAACTCGCTCTGATTGATGAATTATCCGATGCTAGTATCCAGATGGCCTTGCCCTTTGGGCTTGCAACTTCAAACCGCAATGGTTTCCGTGCCAATTTAGTGGCTGGTCTTGGCGAAAATAATGTTGTAGAAGTGCAGGGATTGTTTACCAAAATGGAGCAGGTGAAGGGCTTGGGGAACTTGGATAAGGCCTCTTTTGTGGAATATGGTGGTGGAGGCAAAATAGATATCCTTGCTTTGCTGGGAATTAAACTGCCGCTAGAATTGAGCGGTAGCTACAAGCACGCAGAGCGCTCTATTTCCGATGCCGAATTCAAGACGGACTTTATCAATGTGGGGCTGTATGCTCGTTACTGGAAGCGTTTTGGTGTTTCTGTGGGGGCTCAGCGTATTGATGCCGAATTAAATGCGGATGGCGCATTGCTCCAACAAGCGATGATGAGCAACTTGAATGTGGCTGTTGCACCTATTATGAAGGGCAAGCAAATTCAATGGATGGTGGGGCTTGATTACACGTTGGCTCCTCATGCCTGGTTGGCTTTGAATTACGGACAAGCCTCTGTTTCGAACAGTTATGCTGTGGATGGCTTGCTAGGCGGAAACTATAATGCTGTGAAGAATACCTTTGTGGCTGACACGGAAACCAACCTGCCAGATTATATGGCTATAGCCTCTCGCGAGTCTACGGCCCAAAGGTTAAGGCATAAGTTCGTCCGTAGTATTGTGCAAGCAAGTGTGAATGTTGAGTTCTAGGGGGAGGTTTGGACATGTACAAGGATACAAAGACAATGATTTTTAAGGCCGCCCTTTCTTCGCTGGTATTTCTAGTAGGGACTGCATTTGCTCAGCAAGAGGCTGATGGTGATTCTGCTTCTGTTGAGGAACGCCAGCTGAGTCTTTTAGAAAAGTTGACAAACTATGAGGCCAATGCCTTGGGCTTCGCAATTAATGGTACTGCGCGTGCGGGGTATTTGCGTTCTTCTTTAGATGCTGATGAAGCTATAGAAGAATCGCAGCTGACAGAAAGCTCTGCTTACACGCATGTGAATATGGGTTTTTCCATTCGCCCTAGTTCAGAATCTGTAGCTCGGTTTGATTTACGATTCCATAAAGATTGGCAGAATGCGCATCGCGAGGGAAATAATTCTCCCATAACCACTTGGTGGTCTTACGATGGCATGAGCCTAAATAACCATTTGAAATTCAATCTGGGTCATATGCGAGTGGCTTACACTCCGCTGACCATCTATCAGCCCATGCCTGATTTTATCTTCGAACCTACCATCCTTGCCGAACACCGGGCTGAGGTGATGGCAGATAAAAACTTAGAGGGGTCCAATAATCGTTTAATGCAGGGCGTCAACCTGGAATATCATTCTAATGAGCTCGGCCCTGTAGATGATTTGATGTTGCATGGAACTCTTGCACGAATTCGCAATGTGGCCAAGAAAAGTACGCAGGTGTTTTTTGACTACGATGATGCGGACAGATATCTCTTTGCGGGTGCAGTTGGAGTCGATGTAAAGGGGATAACCCTTGGTTTCAATGATGCTTATGTATTTGATCATGTTCGCAGTACCCGAGCTGTGAATATGCTCACAGCCTCTGATGAGATTTATTATGAAAGAAACAACGTAATGAGTGGAGAACTTGGTTTTGATTCTAAACGCTTGATGCCCGGCAATTTGCATTTCGGCGTAAATGCGGAATACGCCATGTCCTATTGGAGTTATCTGAGGGATCACATGATCACTGAAACAGAAAAGAAGATGTTGGTGGTTATTGACTCGGCATTAAATGAAGACGGGAGTATTGATTCGGATAGGGGTTATTTGACTAATTCCGAAGTTTCAAAAAATGTTCCGACTATAGACAAGATTGCGGGTTTAGAGAATAAACCGGCCCTCCATGTAGAGGCCTTTGCAGACGGCTCTGTTGGAACCATCGATTTTAATGCTAAAGCAAATTTTGTGAAGGTGGATAAGGATTTTCAGGCCGAACTTGCTATGACACCGGCTTCTTTGGGCAATGTTCCTGTATTGAATAGCGAAGCTTCGTTTAGTACAACAACCTTAGATGGTCTTCTTGCCAATGTTCGTTCTGGGTCCCTAGAAAACCTTTATTTTACGCTTTATGAATCGGTCCCGCTTAATTCGGCGAATATGCTTGCTGGATCGGCCATGGAGGGTGCGTATAACCAGCTCTATAATAATTTCAAATACGCTCAGTATTATAGAAACGGATATAATAACGTGGTGCTGCAGCGTAATGACCTTTTAAAGACTTCGCTGGCGCTGGACCCGTCTAATGATATGGCTTTGCCCTTTGGGTACGCTACGCCTAATAGGACCGGTGGTGATATCGATTTGAGTGGTAAGTGGAATGACGCCATTGCCGTTCGTATCTTGGCAGGCTTTTATAATGCAGATGAGTTGGAAGCAACCGATACCCTTGATTTCATCTCTGGAACAAAGTATATGAAGTTTGGTGGTGGAGCCAATGTGGATTTCGCAAGATTGTTGTCCATGGGAAAGGAATGGGGAATACAATTGGGCGGTTCTTATGAGATGTCTAAAGAGACAGATGGGTTTGAGAGGACATCTTCTCGCATGATGGCCGGATTGGATGTGACATGGAATCGTGTATCGCTGTTAACGGGATTCCAGATGCTGAATCTGGAATTTGGGAAGCCCTATTTGGCAATCTTGGATGGAACATCGGAGATGCTTGCTTTGGGCGGACTGCGTTACAAGATTACTGCCGGAGCTTACGCCACTGTTGAATATGGTTATATAACCAATTCTATTGACTATGTCGGCACATCTGGTGCTGCGACAATGGAATTGAGCAAGAATGTTATCATGGCCGATGTGACGGTGAAATTTTAAGGAGGCTTGTAATGAAATTTCTTGCTAGTTTTGCTTTGACGGCTTCTTTGGCTGTTGTGGCCTGTTCTGATATGTCTATGGATCCCGATGATACCGTTATTGGCACGTCCAATGTTGACCCTGGTGCACAGATTGAAACTGATTTGTTTGTTGAACCGGCTGATTTCGACCTGAATACTTATTTGGAGATAAACTCGGATGTAAAGTACAGCCAGATCATTCAAGCCGTTCGAAGCAGGAATCAAGCCTTTTTGGATTCTATGAGTATGACTCAAGATTCTGTTGAATTAGAGGATGGCTCTAAAAAACCTATTGCCGCTGTTGCGAAAGAACGGTATAATGCAGACACTTCTGCGTTTATCCATAGCGATACGGCGTTCACACATAAAGTGTTCTTGATGGCTGGTTACAAAGAAGAAATGTGGCCTTCTGCTGATTCTTTGAATAAGGAACAGAGGTTTATGGTTACGCTTTTCAACTTGGTTCAGTCGGGCAAGCCTTCTATTAATGAAGACAAGAAGTTTATAGAAGAATTTGTCTATGACGAAGACGCGCTAAGGTTGCACTACGTTATTTTTGGCGCCCTTGAGGGCCGTGCCTATCGTTATTGCGAAGCGGGAGAAATGGGTGCGCCAAAGTCTGAAATACATCCAGATACGCTTGGAGTACGACCCCGTATCATGGATTATAATGCCTATATTTTTTGCATGAACAAAAAAGATGGCTTAGTTTATTCGATTAAGTAAGGTGGTGAAAGATGTTGAACAAGGTTTATGCGATATTGTTGTTCTCGGCCACGATTCTTTTGGCAGCCGAGTTTCGGGTAGATGCCTATTATCCCAACTGGTTGCAGTATTCTCAATTTACTCCAACAGATGTTAGGTATAGTTTTTTGACCGACATTCATTACGGTTATTTTGTCCCTAGTGAAGATGGTTCCAGCCTCACCAACGCAGACGAATCCGACGAACCGAATTTTAAGAAGTTGTTGGAGCTGGCAAAGCAAAACAAGGTCGGGGTAATTGCCATTGTCGGTGGTGCCGGCAACGAGGAATCCATGAAAGCCGTTGCTTCTAGCGATGAGGCCTGTTCGAAATTGACTGAAACAGTCAAGTCGTTTGCAGAAGCTTCCGGACTTAAAGGTGTTGAGTTGGATTGGATTCCGTCGGAGGATTCAGAATACAAGGCTTGGGGAAAGCTAGTGGTGTCTTTGACCAATGCTGGGCTTAATGTCTACGCCTCTGCGGTGGGCTCAGAAGAGGCTGTTTCGGCATACCCAGCTGAGGCCCTTTCTCAGCTGACTGGCCTTATGGTGTCCTTCACGGATCAGGCTAGTGCCGAAGAGGAAAAAGTGGTCCCTAATTCTAATTTCGCAAAGGCTAAAGATGTGTTGAAGACGTATTCCTCTAAGTTGGCCTCCGAAAAGATTATTCCTGTTGTCCCTATGTACGGCAAATCTTTTTACAAGGCTACAGGTTTGGGATCTTCACATGAGGGTGTGGGTAGTGGCAACGAAGGATATCTACAATATAAGGATCTAATGACTGCCTTTGACACCCCAGACTACAAAATTTCTTTCGACGAGGCTTCCTTGAGTGAAGTTGCTGTAAGTGCAACAGAAACGATAGTGTTTAATGGGATTCCGTCCATGAAAGCTATGGCTACCTTTGTCAAGGAAAATGGATTTGGCGGTGTTGCCATGTACGATATTTCGGGAGACCACAAGGAACCCATTGTGTCGCTTTTGGTGACAGTTGGCCAGATTTTGAGGCCTGATATTGATTATCAACCCAAGAAAAAGAAAAAGTAAAGTGGTTTTCAGCACTTTTTTGTAAAAAAACAAAAATAAAACTGAAAAACCTTTCCCTTTTTCAAAAAAAAGATATATTTTAACATCATAAACCTTAAAAAGAGAGAGAAATATGAAAAACCTTGCAATTTTCGGCCTTGCGGCCGCTTCTGCATCCCTTGCCACAGGTTCCCTTTGGAACATGACGGTTGATGCATACCAGGTCCAGGTGCCGGGTGCCGTTTCTTGTATGGCGTCTGCTGCTGATCAGGATGCTAAGAATGCTTGCTACCAGAGCACCGGTGGATGGTGGTTTGCCTATACTGGCGATACCAAGGATGGTCAGACCTATAGCTTCTCCCCCATCGGAACCAACCCTGATGGCACCTACAAGATTGAAACAACCGACGAAACCGATGGTTCTATCCTTCCCGGTGGCAACCTTCAAGAAGGTGTTGGCCTGGTTGTGACGATTTCTGCTGCTGGTGGTTCCGAATCGGCTCCGGCTGTGGCTGGTATCGGCTTCAACTATGGCAAGAAAGATACCGAGTCTGTCAGTGTTGCTGACAAGACTGGTTTCTGCTTGGCCTATTCCTGGACTGGTGCTAACCCGCTTAGCGTTGAATTGAGCCAGGGACCCGATGATGAGCTTGCTGGCTGGAATACCTGGGATGCCAAGATTCCGCCTGCAACCGGTGGTACCGCCAATTTGACTTGGGACAAGTTCGCAAACGGTGGTAACTGGGGTACTCCGAAGACTCTTGATGAAGTCAAGGCTAACCTGCATTCCTTGAAGGTTCGTATCAAGAACTCTGCTGCAGCCGAAGAGAAGGGTACGCTGACCATTAGTGAAGTCGGTTACGCCGAAGATGGTTGCGGCGCGGGCGGTTCCGGAACTCCTAGCGCTATCCATGCTGTTGCAGCTTCTTCTGCCAAGGCTACCCTTTCTGGTCGCACCCTTTCTTTCAGTGGCATCAACTCTGCTGCCACCTACGAAATCGTGAGCCTCCAGGGTCAGGTTGTCAAGAGCGGCGTTGTGTCCTCTTCTATCAACCTGTCTAGCTTGAACGCTGGTGTCTACATGGTTCGCGTTGCTGGCAAGTCTGTCAACATGAACCAGAAGATCCTCGTCAAGTAATAGGGCGATTAAGCTTCTAAAGAGCCTCCGCGTGATACGCGGAGGTTCTTTGTGTTTTGGGTCACGTGAGATGTGTTAAATTGCTTGCAAATAGGATTTTACAACCTGTTTTGCTTATTTTTTTATAAATTAAAGACAGAAACTATAAAAAATAGAGGCTTATGTATGAAGCGTTTTCTTTTGCCCCTGATGGGCTTGTCTGTCGCCTTGTTTATGGCATGCTCTTCCGATGACACTGCACCTGTGACTCCTGGTTCTGGTACAAATGAAGGAGGCGAAACAACGCCTGGCGATAACTCGGGTTCTTCGACGACTCCAGATGCTGCGAACGCAACCTATTATGCGGCACGTCCTGCTCCGAATACGGCTGCTGTGGAAGCCATGTATGCTAATTGGATTAGCAGGTTCTATGTAACTGCTGAAGAGGAAATCACGTCTCCAGGAGACCTTGGCGACTTATACATGTCAAAGATAACCGGCGCCGCTCGTATTAAATTTGATAATCCCTTAAACACTGTGTCCGAGGGTATCGGATATGGTATGCTCATCACTTACTTTATGAATGATATGGATAAATTTGATAGGCTTTTCAAGTACTATAAGGCATATCCAGTGAGTGAAGCCAGTGGCATGTATTTTATGCGGTGGAACATCAAAGGGGACAAGTTTAATGGCGGTTTTACTTTGGCTGCTAATGGCGGTTCCGCAACGGATGCCGATTTGGATGTTGTCACTGCTTTGCTTATGGCTTATGGCAAAACAGGAAATGCGGAGTATAAGGACTACGCTCTAAAAGTTGCGGCATCCATTTACAATACGGAAGTAAATTCGGAGACTCACTTGCTTATGCCGGGTAATGACGGAAAGCACATGAATGATGGTTATTGTTATAATATCAGCTATTTCTCGTTGGTTGCTTTGAGATTACTGGCCAAGTATGACACGGAGCGCACCGCTCAGTGGAATGAGGTAAAAGATGCGACACTGGCTTATATGAAAAAGGTTCAGGATGCTGGCTATGGCTTATGGCCCGATTGGAGTGATGCCAATGGATCTCCAATAGATCCAGGTAACAATTCCTCTACAGGAAAACTGAATAATTATTTTGGTCTTGAAGGTGTGCGTATCCCCCTGCGTTTGATTTGGGATTACGATTGGTATGGTGACGAGAGTACCAAGGCGTTGGCTTCTAAGGCGGCTCAGTATATTTACGAAAAAACGGGTGGCGATATCAAGCAGGTGCTTAGCCGTTACATTTATACGGGTGATCAGCCTTCTACTGGGCTCGGTGGTGCTCACTTTAGAGGCGCATTCTGCGCTGTTTGGACGGTTAATCCGGATTATGCGGCAAGTGTTGCTGCCTGTAACGATGTTGTTGTGACCACGGCTTTTACGACGGCGAATTATTTTGAGCCGACCTTGCAGATGCTTGATGCTCTATACTTGAATGGTTACTTTAAGAAAGAATTCAATTATTAATTATTGAAATTGCTTATGATGATTGGGTTGATAAAGAAAATAGTGGCTATAGCTACGCTTGCTTCTGTAGGCGTTTGGGCGACTCCGGTTAGTGAGCATGGGCAGCTAAGCATATCTGGTTTTGATGTTGTTGACAAGAATGGGAACCCCTATATCCTTCGCGGAATGAGTATGTTCTGGGATATATGGGGGTTCGACCGGTTTTATAACTCTGGTGTGGTGAGCACTTTGGCTGGGACTAGCGGTACTGGCTGGGGAGCGAACCTGGTTCGTGCTGCTATTGCTGATTTCAATGTCAATCTTGCCAAAAATATGATCGATTATACAAACAATAGCGGCATTTACATAATCATAGATAACCATTCGCATTGTGCTCATAAAGATGTTTCCAGCGCTACAAATTTCTTTTCTCAGGTGTCGCAATATGTGAGCCAGAAAGGGTATAAGCATGTGATGTACGAGGTGTTCAACGAACCCTTGTACGAAAACTGTAACGGGGCTACAGATACGCAAAGTGGTGGGCAGAAAATCAGCTGGACGACAATTAAGAACTACGCTAAGACCGTTATAGCGACTATACGTAACAATGACAAGAATGGCATCATCTTTGTGGGTACGCCCAACTACTCCGCAGGTACTGAGGCGGCAAGGGCTGATCCAATAACGGGCTATTCCAATATTGCCTATTCTTTGCACTTCTATGCATCGTCTCCTGGCCATGCTTCTTACAGGTATAATCTGTTGAGAGGAAAATGTAACGATTTCCCGATTTTTATTACAGAATGGGGAACTTCGGAGTCTGACGGAAACGGAAGTTTCAATCGCGATATGAATGATACGTGGCTTAGCTGGGTAGAAACTGTTGGTGTTGGTTGGGCAAACTGGTCTATCAGTGATAAGGGGGAAACCTCCTCTGCCCTGACATCTGGAGCGGGAACTAGTGGAAACTGGTCTGATGGCCAAATTAGTCAATCCGGAAAATATGTTCGCAATCTTATGAAAACACTTAATGCGGGTGGTTCGCTAGAAAGTGTTGGCCTTAGTAAGTCAAACATCGATTGTAAAATACTGGACGGAGCTTCAACATACGAGTTTGTCCGGACCGGAATTGGGACTTTTGGCTACATGATCGAGGCGGAGAATTATCTGGATTCAAACAATGCAAAAACAGTGGACTATGAAAAAGCCTCGAACAAGAGGGTTAGTCAATCTGTTAGTGTTGGCCAGGAATCGTCTTTGACTTATGCTCTTGAAGAAGCTCCTTATGAAAAAGGGTATTATAGATTCCAGGTTCGCCTGGCGGCAGATCATGATGGATATTTTACTTATTCTATAAATGGAAAATATAAGGATTCCGTGGAATATAAGTCCACGGGTGGATTGACCTCTTTTGAAATAAAGAAGTCCTTAATAATTGTCCCCCGGAACGAAGGTGCCGTTTTGACTGTTTCATGGAATGGAAATGTTGCCGTTGATTATGTGTTTGTCGGAGGGCTTGGATCCTCTGATAGTGTGGCCTTTGGACTTTTAGAGATCGGTGAAAATGGTGAAAGGACTGTGCTCATTCCAGAGGAATTCTCTCAAGAAGATGAAGAACCGTCCATAATTCGGAAAAAAGAAATTCCTAGTAGTCGTATTTCTGTTCACCTATCAGGTAAAAACTTGGAGCTGAATGGAGTTAACTCTGCGGTTTCTTTGAATGTATTGGATGTTCAAGGGCGTGTTTTGATGAAGCGTCAGTTGGTGCAAAGTTCTGGAATGGTAGACTTGAGCGCATTGCGCCCAGGAGTCTATGTTGTACGATTGAAAGGTTCCGGAATTTCGGAAACGAAGAAAATCCAGCTACGGTAGAGATTGAGGGTCCGCAAGTGCGGACCTTTCTATTTTTTGTCGATTATTTTGTAAAATTCCAAGAACTGTGCAGGCGATAGTTCTTCGGCGCGAACCGTGGTGGGGTAGTCCAGGAGCTCGATAGCCTCCTGGATTTTCTTCTTGTCGTAAGCTCGACCGAAGGAGTTTGCGAGAGTCTTGCGCTTTTGGGTAAAGGCCGCCCGCACAAAGTCGAAGAATCCGTCGGGGGCTTGCAGGGCATCGGCCTTGGGCGTGAGCAGCATGGTGGCGCTATCCACGTTGGGGCGGGGTGTAAAATGCTCGGGCCCGATTTTCCGGAGGATTTGGGTGTCGGCGTAGGCGGACACCAAAACGGAAAGGCTCCCGTAGTTGCTGCTGCAGGGGGCGGCGCAGATGCGTTCGGCTACCTCCAGCTGGACCATGCCCATGAACCCTTTGGTCAGGTGCAGCTTGGGCATGAGTCCTGCGATGATGGCGGTAGAAACATTGTAGGGGAGGTTCCCCGTGACCCAGGGTTTTTCGTGGGCGTCCAAGAAAGCCTGCAGGTCGAATTTCAGAAAGTCGATGTTCTGGATGTGGAAGTTTTCGCGGCCCTGGAATTTTTGTTCCAAAAATTCGACGCACTGCTCGTCGATTTCGACGGCAGTGAGTTGCACGGCACGGTCCAGCAGGTGCTCTGTGAGGGCGCCGTGCCCAGGGCCGATTTCCAGCACGCAGTCGCCTTCATTGACCGGCAGGTCCCCTGCAATCAGCTTTGCGGTAGGGACGTCCAAAAAGTTCTGGCCAAATTTGCGACGGCGGGCTCTGTCCATGGGAGGAAAGATAGGAAAAAGGGGGTAGGGGTTAGAATCTAGGGGATAGGATCTAGGGTCTAGTAAGGCGGGACTCAAAAATGGAGTCTTGGGTGGGAGACTATTTGACGTCTCGTATGCATATAACTATATTTATGCATAAACAAAATCGGTGCGGTTTAGGCATAAGTCGCCATGATGGTTGCAAAATCTGTGCCTGGAATGGTTGCAAAACCCGCGCCAAAAGGAACAATTATGGAATACAAAATTAAGGATATCAACCTTGCAGTGGAAGGCCGCAAGGAACTCGACCTCGCCGAAACCGAAATGCCAGGCCTGATGGCGCTGCGCAAGGAATACGCCGGCAAGAAGCCGCTCGCAGGCGCCCGTATTATGGGTAGCCTCCACATGACGGTGCAGACTGCCATCTTGATTGAAACGCTGGTGGACCTCGGTGCCGACGTGCGCTGGGTGAGCTGCAACATCTTCAGTACGCAGGACAACGCTGCCGCCGCCGTCGTGGTCGGCAAGAAGGGCACCGTAGAAAACCCGCAGGGCGTGCCCGTGTTCGCCTGGAAGGGC
>OCVV011317755.1_pt1 | contig 21158 bp, 17 predicted proteins | sample 1539721 | NCBI WGS metagenome assembly OCVV01 (sample SAMN02144230, study PRJEB22623) | gut metagenome | biome: sheep rumen | host: Ovis aries | place: New Zealand
TGCCGGGAGAAGACGGGCTGTTCGTCAAAGACCGGATCACCTGCCCCGAGATCCGCTTTGCCTGTGAACCGGAACGGGAAAAGCACGAATACCTGGAGGAACTGAACCGTATTCTGGACGACATGCTGGAAACGGAGCGGCAGTATTGCGATGCTGCCTTTCTTTCTTCCGGCGTGGACTCTTCACTGCTTGCCTTTGGCATCCATGCGAGGAAGACCTTTTCGGTGACGTATGAAGAAGAGGCCTTTGACGAATCCGCCGAGGCGCAGCAGGCCGCCGAAAGGCTGGGCAGCGAGCACCATGTGCTCAGGATCGGCCCTGCCGATTATTTTGATGCAACAGGAGAAGCGATGGCTTGCCGCGGCCTTCCCACGGGGGACGCTTCCTATATCGCGCTGTTCCTCGCGGCTCGGGAGGCGGCCCGGTACACGGACACAGTCTGTTCCGGAGAGGGGCCGGACGAAATGTTCTGCGGTTACCCCTGCTACAACAGCTACTTTGACGATCCCTGCGAGGATTATTGGATAAAAGCAAACACCATCATGGATGTGGGAGAGATACCGGAGATCCCGGATTACGGCGGTGACGGCTTCCTAAAGATGAATGCCTTCGACCTGACCCGCTGGCTGCAGGGCAGCATCCTTCCCAATCTGCCGGCTGCGGCGAAGGGCGCGGGCATCGAGATCCGCACGCCTTATCTGCGGCAGGATCTTCTGGAATTCGCGCTGGCGCTGCCGGTCAGGTACAAGGCGAACCGGAATATGGGCAAGCTGCTCTTCCGGGAAGCGGCGCAGCGATATGTCGGACGGGAAATCGCTTTCCGTGCAAAGAGGGGCTTTCCCGTGCCTGTCCGGAAATGGATGCGCGTGGAGCCATACAAAACGCAGATCCTGGATGCGCTGACAGGGTCACTTGCAAAGGATATGCTTGCCTGTGCGGACATAGAGGGGATTCTGAAAGCCTTTTATGTCACCGGGAACGAAACTGTGTGGAAACAGATTTGGGAAATGTTCGCCCTGATCCGCTGGCTTGAGACTTTGAAGGGAGATCACAATGCATTCGCTGCCATCCTTTGACCGCGCTTATCCTGTCAGAACACTTTATACCGACAATGAAGACTGGCGCCGCTGCGAGGGCTGGCAGGATGCCGACCGGCGGAAAGCCGCACTGCAGGACTATCTGCGTGTGCCTCTCAAGCAGGTGATCTACGCACGTGAAACGCACTCGGGCAGCGTTTTCGCCGTTTCCTCAGAGACCGGAGGAAGCCTTGCAATCAAAAAGGAAACCTTTGTTTCCGCTCCCTTGGGCGGATACGACGCACTGGTAACGGACGTGTCCGGGCTTCTGCTATGCATCTGGACCGCAGACTGTGTGCCCCTGTTTCTCTACGACACGACAAAGCAGGTCGCGGCTGTCGCGCACTGCGGCTGGCGGGGCATCCTTGACGGGATCGTTCCCAACACGGTCAGAGTGATGGCGGAACGCTTCGGCGCCGCCCCCGAACATATCATCGCCGGCTTCGGACCTGCCATCTGCGGAAAATGCTATGTGGTCAGCGAAGACCTGCATGAGGCTTTTTCCATGCGCTTTTCCCCGGATGAGATCGGGGAACTCTTCCGCCCGCTGGCGAACGAAAAATATCTCTTGGATCTCAGGATGGCGATCAGCTTGGAACTCCGCCGTTTGGGTGTCCGGCCGGAAGAGATCCGCGATACAGGAATATGTTCCTGTGAATCGGAGGCTTATGCATCCTACCGCAGAAACGGACCCACGAAACCGGCCCGGCAGACGCTGTCGGGGATCGTTCTCCTGTAAATGAGATTTTGAAACGGATGATGAGATGAAAATGCAGAGCAATACGCAGACCGAAAGCGTATTTCGCAATTCAGAGCTGATTACTGGCAGAACGAGGAAAATGGCCCACACCTACATCGGAAGCGCGATCTGTGTGGCAGCCGTGACGGCGGTCGATTCTCTGATTGCGGGCATCAGCATCGGTGAAAGCGCGCTGGCGTCGATCGGCGCGGCAGCGCCTCTCCTGGCTATTGATCAGATCCTGCACTGTCTACTGGGCTTCGGCATCAGCAAAATGATGATCCACTCGGTCGGGATAGGAAAGAGAAAGGAAGCAGACCGGATCTTCGGCGCGGTCCTGATTGCCGTTGCCGCCGCCTTTCTGCTCGTATATATCCCGCTGCTGATCTTCGAGCGGCCGCTGCTTGGGCTGTTCATGAAGGATCAGACGCTCCTGGACGGGGTAATCCTCTATACGCGCCCCCTGTTTCTGTCTGCGCCGTTTTTGGAAGTGTTCCTGTGCATCGAGAGAGCCTTCCGTATCGACGGACGGGCAAAACTGTTTGCTCAGCGCGGCATCATCACAAATATCGCAAACATCCTTCTTGACATTTTGCTGGTATCCAGCCTGGGGATGGGTGTGTCCGGCCTGGCCTGGGCCTCTGTGATCGCGGCTGTGCTCGGCTATGCTGTCTCGCTCAGTCATTTCTTCAGCAAAAAAAGGACGGTCTCCCCCGATTTTTCCGTGATCCATTCTCGCGAGGAATTCTGGTCCTATATCAAAGAAGACGTACGCCTGGGCGCTTCCGCAACTCTGGACGAAGTGATGGACGGCCTTGCGCTTACCGCGCAGACCGCCGTCATCGGCACGATCGCCGGTTCGGGCGGGCTTGCGATCTGGGCGGTGTTCAAGGCGCTGCGGGGGATCCTGATCTCTGTGAGCAACGGGGCCTCCGGGAGCACCTCCGCGTTTGCGGGCCTGCTGAACGGGCAGAAGGATTACGACGGTGTCAGATATGCGATTAAAACGGGGATCGGGATGGCTCTGGCGGCGTCCGTACTGGCGTTTGTGCTGATACAGTTTTTTGCCGAGGGCATTTCGGACCTGTACCGGATCGAGCCTGAGCTTCAGCAGCTTTGCGCCCGCTGCCTTCGGATCGGCAGCTATGCCGCCCCGCCGCTTGCGTTTCTGACAGTCCTCTCCTCTTATCTGAGCGATGTAAACAGGATCGGCCTGGCGAATATGCTTGCGCTGCTCCGGCAAGGCCTGGTCATCATCGCCGCGGCTATTGCGTTCAAGATGACACTGACGAGCTTTTTCGTGGTCTATGAGATCTCAGTAGCGCTTGCGGCTATCGTGATGATCGTTCTGCTGGTGTGTGACCGCCATTGGTTCGTGCCTGCGCGAAACCCGGCGTTGATCGCCGATTATTCGATCCGGCTCCAGGCGGACCAGATCGCCGCCATGAGCACAGACGCCGCCTGTAAGCTGCGCGGGGGCGATTATCCTGAACTCTACAGCTTGAGAGTTGCGCAGGTGCTGGAAGAGAGCATGAATTATATAGCGCAGCAAAACCCGGAAAAGGAAGTCTGTTCGGATATCCAGATGGCACGGCACGGCGACGGCGTCCATCTCCTGATCATCGATGACGGCATGGCATACAGCCCGCTCTCCAGCCTCGCAAAGCCGGACCTGACCAAGCCGGGGGCGATGGAAGCCGTGATCATCCTGGGGCTTGCCGCTTCTGTGTATTACGACAGGGTTTTGGATCTCAACCAGCTGTCGCTGTCCGTTGAGCAGCCAGCCGAAGTCAAAGAAGGCGCATGAACGCGCCGAGGCGGGTAATGAAACGGTCATACAACCATTGGCGGCAGAAAGAGCTCCGCTTCAACCGGGCGGAGGCGTGGCCGGCAGAGCGGTTTCCCGATGCGGATTACCGTTATTTTCGGGACTGCGGCTGCCTGGTCTGCGCGCTGGCCGTGATGCTCCGTCATTCCGGCACAGAAAAAGAAGAGGATGAACGCCTGTTTGATCCCTGGATCCTGAATAAAAGACTGATCGACTGCGGAGCTTTCACCCCGGCAGCCGATCTGGAGCTGTTCTGTATCAGTCGCTTGTACCCGCTCGAGTATGTGGGGCCGATTCCGTATGCCCGGGAAGCTCTGGTTCAGATCATGGAACAGGGGTTGCCGTGCCTTGTCACCGTGCCGGGAGAACATGCCGACAGACATTTTACCGCGCCGCTGTTCACGCTGCCGGACGATGTGCTCGTATTTGACCCGCTCAGCGGGGAACGGAGACTCAGCGCTTATAAGAGGATTTGCGAGATCCGTGTATTCCGGCCGGAAAAGGAATGACGGCGCACCGGCTCCGAAGGTCCAAAATATACCGGGCATGTCTGAACAGCTTCCTGTGGGGAACCGGATCATTTGCCGCAAGAAAGGGTGAATTGCTTTGAAAAAACTCCTGTTGTCTATCCTGACAGCATGGATGATCCTGTCCATGGCCTGCCCCGCTTTTGCCGAGGAGCGGCCCGTTCTGACGATCGGCGATGTCACTGACCGCACTTCAAAGCGCGTCAACGGGGAAAACCGGCTCGAATTGTGGAAATATCTTGAGGATCTGTTGGACGTCGAAATCAGGTATGTTCATTTGACGCCGGATGCCTATTCGGAAGCGCTGGCCAGCGGCAATCTGCCGGATATTGTTTCCACCGATAATAATCTCTCCGCCATTCTGGAAAACGGGGTGGCGCTGGATGTCGAGCCGTATCTTGCGGAATATGTTCCGAATTTTCTGATCGGACCTGCCGGGCAGACCTATAGCATCTATAAACAGTTGCTTAACGACGGAGAAGGATTTTATTTTTTCCCGGCCAGGATCGGATACAACAACGTCGGCTTCAGCATCGGGAGTGCCTACCGCGGCTATGTCGTCCGCTGGGACTATTACAAGGAACTGGGCTACCCGCCCATTCACAGCGAGGACGATTATCTGAATGTCCTGAAGCAGATGTATGCCAACCACCCCTTCACGGAGGAGGGATATCCCACCTATCTGTACGGGACAGAAAAGCCGGACGGTTTCGAAACGGCCTTCCGTACCGAACTCAGCCTCGATTACTGGGCAGCATATCAGTATCAGAACAATATCTTCACAAATGAGATATACGACGGCTATACGGACCCGGCGCATTCCATGTGGTGGACGTCCATGGCCTGGTTCAACAGGCTTTACCAGGCTGGAAAAGAGGACGGCTCTTTCGATATGGAGATATTTACCCAGACCAAGGAGCAATACAGGCTCAAACGACTCCGCGGCCAGTATCTCGGACTTCCTTCCGTATATGAATCATTATATACCGAAAAAAGAAAAGAAGACCCGGACACGCTCAGCGGATACTGCGCAGTTCCGACAGATGTCACCAATCTCTATACCAATGTCTATCAGATTCTGGGCAACGGCTCGGCTTATATGTGGTTCATTTCGGCCAACAGCCAGCATAAGGAAGAGGCGTTGAGACTGTTCAACTACATGTGCGATCCGGACTTTCTGCGGGAGGTTTGCCTGGGCCGGAAGGGCGAGACATGGGATTACGGTGCGGACGGCGTTCCCCGGATGACAGAATACGGACAGCGGGAGCTTGACGCCTACAAGACCGGCACAGCCGCGCCGGATAATTATTTTACCCGGTGGGGAAGCTTCAATGATTTGCCGAACAACTGGCCGATCCTGCGCGACAACATCCTGCATCCGGATGGATATCCTCTGGATTTCATCACGACATCCCGGGAATACGGCGTGTCTTCCCTGAGCAACAATATCGCCAGGGATATATGCGAGCATTACGAAGTTGAGCTGCCTTTGGATGCCCATTATAAGGAGGGCGGGATGGACTTTCGCAACGACTGCGGCGAAGCGATCTCTTCAAGTATCAGCAGCCTGAACCAGGAACAGCTCCGCATCCTCGCAAGCGCGGAGGCCATCCTGGAGGACGTTCAGGCAGATTTGATCCTGGCGGAGACGAAAGAGGAATGGAACGCGCTGCGGGACGAGACGATCCGGAAGCTGATCCAACTGGGCGAACCGGAGGTCTTTGAGGCTTACCGGCAAAAGTGGGATGCGGCGGCGGCCGTTATTGTGCCTCTTGTCCGGGAGGTTCAAGTATCAAACGGAATCGAACCCTATACACCGGAACAATACGCCGGAAATGTGTGAGAAGAGAGAGACAAGCGGTATGAAGAACAAGCTGAAATCACTTCGATTCCGCATTCTGCTGCCTGTGATCGTCATGGTGCTGTTTATTGTCACCCTGCTTAACACGGTATGTTCCCGCGCATTTATCAAGATGATCCTCAATCAGGAACAGGAAGTGAACGCCGTCGGCTTTGCCACGGTGTCCAATTCCGTGGTTCCGCTGATCAACACCTCGATCGGCGAAGTCAGGAACATCATTTCAGACGACCGCGTGGCTTCCTACGCAAGGCTTCAATTTGCCAGTGAAGCGGAACTGATTCGTGCGCGGAAAAGCTGTCGGGATTTTCTGCGTGCAGAAATCGCCTCGCGCGACAGAATCTTCGGTCTTCTTTTCATGAGAACGGACGGGAGCCTGTTCGGGACGCTTCCGGAGGCCAACCTCTTCTATGACGATCCGGAGGACAATCCGCTTCCGGAGACCATGCAGGCACAGATCCTGAGCGCCCCGCTGGGACAGATCGTCTGGGTCGGCCCGATTTCCGGGGCGAAGCTGTGCGGCTTTGAAAGCGAAAAAATGCCGCGCAGCATTATGATCGCCGCATGGAAATCCGTGGATGTGCGCTATGGCCAGTGCTACGAAATGATGCTGATGGACGAGTCTGTTTTTGACGAGCTCTTTGCCTCGCTGCAGGATGGAAAAAGTACCTGGTATCTGTTCAGCGAGGACCAGACTGAAATCTGGCACTCCGGCCAGGATGCCGGCACAGCCCCGGAGCAGCTCATCCGTGAAAGCAACAGCGGAGAGATTTTCTATGACGAAAACAACGTTCCGGCCTTTGCCTTCTCCATGACGATGGATTCCCCCGCCTGGACGGTTATCCGAAAGGTCTCTATGGGAAATGCCGAGAGTGTGGTTCATGGGGTCACGGTTTCCATGGCTCTGCTCGGGGCGGGTGTGCTTCTGATTGCCATGACCGCTTACGAGGTATGGTTGAAAAAATTCATGCGTCAGTTCAATTCCATGCTGAACGGGATCATACGCATGGGTCAGGGGGAGTTGGATCAGATCGAATTTGAACCCTCAACCATCACCGAATTTGAGCGGATGCAGGTGGAGATCAACAAGACAAGCCTTGCTTTGACACAACAGATGGAGACGATCCGCCGCATGGAGCGTGAGCAGATCGAGCAGGAGAACCAGAGAAAGGAGCAGGAGAGGATCGCCGAAGAGCTGAGAACGGCGAGGGAGGTCCAGGCAAACACGCTGCCGTCCATCTTCCCGCCCTTCCCCGATCGGACGGAGTTTTCGCTTTATGCCTCCATGGCGCCTGCCAAAGAAGTCGGCGGGGATTTCTATGATTTCTTCCTGATCGACAGTGACCACCTTGCGCTGGTGATCGCGGATGTTTCGGGCAAGGGGATTCCCGCAGCCCTGTTCATGATGGTATCCAAGTCCCTGATCAAGAACGAGCTTTTGAGCGGATGCGATCCGGCAGAGGCTATGACACGGGTAAACCAGCAGCTTTGTGAGCGCAACTCTTCGCAGATGTTCGTGACGGTATGGCTTGCCGTAGTGGAGCTTTCCACCGGAAAAGGGCTTGCCTGCAATGCCGGCCATGAACATCCGGCTTTGCGGCGTGCGGGCGGAGATTTTGAATTGCTCAAATACAAGCACGGAATGTTCGTCGGCATTTCCGGGAAAGCCAAATATCAAAACCGGGAATTTGAGCTTCATCCGGGGGATTCCATCTTTGTCTATACGGACGGGATTCCGGAAGCGACCGCGGCCGGCAAGGAGATGTTCGGCGAGGAGCGTCTGGTTTCGTCGCTGAATGCATGCCCGGACTGCCGCCCTGAGGAGATGATCCGGTGGGTGAAGAACTCGGTGGACACTTTTGTGGGCGACGCCGAACAGTTTGACGATCTGACGATGCTGTGCCTGGAATACAAGGGCCCGGAGCCGACAGGCGGTGAGGATGAGGAGCAGTGCTGAACCGGCTTCTGTGATTATGAGAAAGCTATACAAGGGGAAAACCATATGAAGGAATTGACAGTTGAGGCGACCCTGGAACAGATCAAGCCTGTGACGGACTTTATCAACGCGCAGCTGGAAGAACTGGGCTGCTCACAGCGGATACGTATTCAGGTAGATGTAGCTGTCGACGAGATTTTTGGAAACATCGCCCGGTATGCCTACAATCCGGAAACCGGGCGGGCTACGGTGTGCGTAGATGTGGAGGAAAATCCGCTGAGCGTCATTATCAGTTTTATTGACCGCGGTATACCGTACGACCCCTTATCAACTGAATTTATAGATACGACCCATCTTTCGGCAAAAGAAAGGCCCGTCGGCGGGTTGGGTCTGTTCATGGTCAAAAACACCATGGACGATATAAGCTACCGTTATCAGGACGGGCAGAATATCTTGACCATCCGCAAGAAAATATAAGCTTGCTATGCTAACAGGAGGGAAACAACCATGTCATCAACGATATTTGAGAAAAAAGACGGTACCTTGAACGTGTTGCCCGAAGGGCGGCTGGATACCGCGACGTCTCCGGTGCTGGAGAAGGAGGTACGTGAGCAGCTGGACGGCGTTCAGCATATCAATATGGATTTTGCGCATGTGGAATATATCTCCTCCGGCGGACTTCGCGCACTGCTGACCATTGAGAAGCTGATCGAGGAGCGGGACGGAGACATGCGCCTGTTCCATGTAAATGAGAATATTATGGAGATTTTCAAACTGGTCGGTTTTACCGATGTCATCACGGTTGTACAGGACTGATCACAAGGCAGCAAAACAAGGAGGAGCGGGAACATGATTCAGGGCAGAGTGGAAAACGGGAATCTGATTATCTCCATCGCCGGCGTAATCGATTCATCCAACGCCGCAGCTGTCGAGAGCAAACTCAAGGAACTATACAGTGAGCATCCGTGCGATTCCATCGAGCTGGACTGCGACAAGCTTGAGTACTGCACCAGCGCGGGTCTCCGCGTGATTCTTCGGATGAAGCAGAGCGCGGACGATACGGTTCTGACGAATGTCCACACGGATCTTTACAACATCTTCGATATGACGGGCTTCACCGAGATGATGGAGGTACGCAAGGCCTATCGCGTGATTTCCGTTGAGGGCTGCGAGGCGATCGGCCAAGGGGCCAACGGCAAGGTATATCGTATTGACCCCGACACCATCGTCAAGGTCTACCTCAACCCCGACGCGCTGCCTGAAATCCATCGGGAACGGGAACTTGCGCGGCTGGCCTTCGTCGCGGGCGTGCCGACAGCGATCCCTTACGATGTGGTGCATATCGAAGGCGGCGGCTACGGTTCGGTTTTCGAGCTGCTGAACGCAACGAGCTATGCCAAGCTCCTCATACGGGGCGAAAAAACGCCGGACGAGGTGGCGGAGATGAGCGTTCAGCTTCTCAAGCTCATTCACTCCAGGGAGGTGCGCTCCGAGATTCTGCCGGATATGAAGGCGGTCGCATTGAATTGGGCGTGCTTTCTGAAAGATTACCTGGCCGCAGAGCAGTTTGAAAAGCTGTGTTCGCTGATCAGCGCCGTGCCCGAGGACGCGCACCTGATGCACGGAGACTATCACGTCAAGAACGTCATGCTGCAAAACGGCGAGAGCCTGCTGATCGATATGGACACCCTCTGCCACGGACATCCGATCTTTGAACTGGCGAGCATGTATAACGCTTATGTGGGCTATGGGCTGGCCGTTCCTGAAAGGGTGGAGAAGTTTCTCGGTGTTCCCTGGAAAACCTGTGCCAGCTTCTGGCGTAAAAGCCTTGCCCTGTATCTGGGTACTGAAGACAAGCGCAGAATAGACGATGTCGAAGCCAAGGCGAAGATCATCGGCCTCACCAGGGTGATGCGCTGGGAGATCCGCCGCGGTGGCCTGGAACGCGAGGATGGCCGGAAATTGATTGAGAACTGCCGCAGCACTTTGGCTGAACTTCTGCCGAAGATGAACTCGCTTGTGTTCTGACATGAAAGCTGCAGAATCGATCTGCATATGCATTCAACGGTTTCCGACGGCACAGAGACACCGGAAGAACTGCTGGAGAATGTGCACAGAGCCGGCAGCGACTACCACGGAAAATAGACAGCGCTCGGTGATACCAACATCGGCAGCGTTCGGACCATACCGGACGGCATGAGGCGCTTTCCGAAGGAAGTAAGTCTGTGCCGACGGTAAGGAGGTAAAACAATGCAAGCAAAAATCTTCAAAGGACACGATAAATGCAAAACCCAATGGACATATTAAATGCATTTTGCCCATTAGACATGTTAAATGCATGTTAATCAATATTAATTGCACTTCAACATGTCCGTTGACAGTTTTGAGCCTAAAAATGAAATTTGCATTTATTTTGTCCTTTGAGAATTCATCCCATCTTCGCTTCCAAAAAAGATATACCAAAAAGTGAAAAAAAGAAAAGAAGTTCCGGTTACCCAGCACTTCCCAGCAATGTTTTCTTCAGTTCGGACATCATAAATACAAATATTTTTATTTTCTCAACGGCCTTGATGAATGCAATTTTGGCCTCATTGGACATAATAAATACAGTTCGGACATGATAATTAACACCATACATGGTGTCCAAGTCCCTGATTAAGAACGAACTGTTAAGCGGATGCGATCCAGCAACAGCTCTGGAGCGGGTAAACCAACAGCTTTGCGAGCGCAACTCTTCCCAGATGTTCGTGACGGTATGGCTTGCCGTGCTGGACATTTCCACCGGAAAGGGGTTAGCTTGCAATGCGGGTCATGAACATCCGGCACTGCGCCGCACCGGTGGTGATTTTGAGCTGGTCAAATACAGGCATGGCATGTTTGTCGGAATCTCCAAAAAGGCTAAGTATCAGAACCGGGAGTTTACGCTTCAGCCCGGCGATTCAATCTTTGTCTATACGGATGGGGTTCCGGAAGCAACTGCAGCTGACAGGGAGATGTTTGGCGAGGAGCGGCTGGCTGTGGCCTTGAATACCTGCGTGGGCTGCGGTCCCGAGGAAATCCTCCGCAGAGTGAAAAGCGCTGTGGACGCTTTTGTGGGCGATGCCGAACAATTTGACGATCTGACGATGCTGTGCCTGGAATACAAGGGGTCGAAGCCGGCAGACGGCGATGATGAGGAACGCTGCGAAACAGGAGGTCTGTTTTAAATGAAGTTGAAACCGCTGGTGAAGCAGGAACTCTCTCCCATTATTTTTTACAATGACCATCTTGATGGTCTGGAGTATCTGTGGCCGCTGCTGGAAGAGCGCTTCCATGAAACCGGGCACTTGAGACCGATCCTCTTCAAAGAATATGACAGTTATAAGGAGCTCCCCGGAACCGACGGAGATCTCTATACCTATGATGCGGTCGTTTTATCGGCGTTGGTGGACAAGGGCTTTTTTCGCCCTCTTCCGAAAGCTGTTTCTTATGAGGATGTGTTTCCCTGGGTCATGGAAAAAAGCAAAATCCGGCAGAGGAACTACGGCGTGCCTTACATGCTCTGTTCCAACGCCCTGATCAGCCGGCAAAAGGACGACCTTCATGTTCATAATATCATGGAGCTGAACGAATCCGTCGCCATCCCGATGCGCTCGATGCTGATGTTCTATTTCGTTCAGGCAGTCTGTGAAAACCGGAGCCTGAAGAAAAGTTTCCGGGTTATGGAACACCTCCTGGATCTCATCGGCGGCAGAGACGCTCTGGAAAAATCCGGCCTCTCTGATTATGACGGGGTCAACCGTTTCAACCGGGAGGAATGCCGTTACCTCCTCAGCTTCACCGAAGATCTGTACGATTTGAAAAAAGATGACTATTCGGTTTCCTTTGCCAACTTCTCTGCCAACGAGACGAGCAGACATCCCCGTTTTCTGGCGGATTTTGTCTCTGTCGGAAAGCATATGGACAGGGAAAAGCGGCAGGATTGTCTCGATCTGATTCAGATTCTGATTTCGGAATCGTTTGTTTTGGATTTGTGCATGCAGGGCGGGGAGTTTCATTATCTGCTTCCGGCAGACAAACGCGTGTTCCGGCGGCTTGCCGAATGGAATACCGTCTACAATAGCCTTTACGGTCTGCTGGATTCGGAAGAAAACGGAGTCCTCCGTTACGGAAAGCGTTTTTATGAAAATTTCTATTCCGGGAGAGATATTCTCCTCCAGCTCCTTTGGGAGCGGGCAGGATGGAGACCCTGACGCGGGAGATCACGATGATGAAACAGAATCAAAACAATTGGAATCCTCGGGCATTGGAATCGTATCTGCGGTTTTCCTATGTTGCGGGGGATGAGACCTTATCGGGAGATCCGATTTTCTATCCGGCTATTCAGTTTTCTTTTGAACCGGAAAAGACCGAAGAGGTGTATCTGGAAGAGCTGAACCGGATTCTGGATGCCATGCTGCAGGAAGAGCGCAGACATTCCGACGCTGCCTTTCTCTCTTCCGGTGTCGATTCTTCTCTGCTTGCCTTCGGTATCCGCGCGAAGAAGACCTTCTCCGTGGCGTATGAAGAAGAGAATTTTGATGAGTCGGGCCTGGCGAGGCAGGCGGCGGAAATGCTGGGCAGTGAGCACCATGTGCTTCAAATCGGCTCCGCTGATTATTTCGACGCCGTAGGAGAAGCAATGGCTTTCCGCGGCGTTCCCACGGGGGACGCTTCCTACATTGCGCTGTTCCTAGCGGCCCGGGAGGCGGCCCGGTACACGGACACGGTCTGTTCCGGCGAGGGGCCGGACGAAATGTTCTGCGGCTATCCCTGCTACAGCAGCTACTTCGACGCTCCCTCCGAGGATTACTGGATAAAAGTCAACACTATCATGGATGTGGGAGTAATCCCGAAGATCCCCGACTATGGCGGCGACGGCTTTTTGAAGATGAACGCCTTCGACCTGACCCGGTGGCTGCAGGGCAACATCCTGCCCAATCTGCCGGCAGCTGCAAAGGGGGCTGGGATCGAGATCTGCACGCCCTATCTGCGGCAGGATCTGCTGGACTTTGCACTGGCGCTGCCGCCCCGGTACAAGGCGGACCGGCATATGGGCAAGCTGCTCTTCCGGGAAGCGGCGCAGCGATACGTCGGGCGGGAAATCGCCTTTCGCGAAAAGAGGGGCTTTCCCGTGCCCGTTCGGAAGTGGATGCGCATAGAGCCGTGGAAAACCAGGATCACAGATGCCCTGACGGGAGAAAGCGCAAACAAGCTGCTGCCTTTCGTGGACAGGGGCGGGATCCTGAACGCATTTTATTCCGCCGCAGAGGATGCCCTGTGGAAACAGATCTGGGAAATGTTTGTTTTGATCGAATGGTACGATGCTGTGAAACAAACAGAGGCAGAGGAAGATGAATGAACAGAAAAAAGAAGAGCCAAAGAATGAGGTGTTCCGCAATTCCTCTCTGATCGCGGGCAGAACAAAGAAAATGGCCCTGACCTATATTGGCAGTACGATCTGTGTGGCGGCTGTTTCTCTGGTCGACTCGCTGGTCGCGGGCATCAGCATCGGACCGGACGCACTGGCTGCCATCGCAGCTGCCGGCCCCCTGCTTGCCATCGAGCAAATCCTGCACTGCCTGCTGGGCTTCGGCATCGACAAGCTGATGATCCGGGCGATCGGAAAGGGGAAGCGAAAAGAGGCAGACCGGATCTTCGGCGCAGTCGTGATCGCGGTCACGGTCGTGTATGTGTTGGTGTTTGCGTTGCTTCTGCTGTTCGAACGGCCGCTGCTGGAACTCATTATGGACGACCGGACGCTCATCGACCTGGTGATCCTCTATACCCGGCCCCTGTTTCTCGCGGCGCCGTTCTTTGAGGTGTTCCTGTGTGTCGAGCGGGCCTTCCGCGTCGACGGGCGGGCGCGTTTTTTCTCCCTGCGCAGCATCGTCACGAACGTTGCCAACATCCTGTTGGATATCCTGATGGTTTCGGCGCTGGAGCTGGGCGTGGCGGGACTTGCCTGGTCCTCTGTCATCAGCACCGTATCGGGGTACCTGATTACGCTCAGCCATTTCTTCAGCCCCCTGCGCACGGTCACGCCGGACTTCTCCGTGATCAGATCGTGGAAAGAACTGCTTTCCTATATCAAGGAAGATATTCGACTTGGTGATGCTGCGACGATGGATGAGGTGATGGACGCTGCGGCGCTGAGTGCTCAGACCATGGCGATCGGGGCGATCGGCGGCTCGGGCGGCCTTGCCATTTGGGCGGTGTTCAAATCTCTGCGGGGAATCGTTCTTTCCATGGGGAACGGGGTGTCGGCAAGCGTCACCACCCATGTCGGCCTGCTCAACGGACAGAAGGATTATGACGGCGTCAGATATTCAGTGAAGAAAGGCGTCGGGATCTCTGTGACAGCATCTCTTGCGGCACTTGTAATCGTTCAGTTTTTTGCGGAAGGGCTCGCCGATCTGTATCATATCGAGCCCGAAATCTGTTCTCTATGCGCCGAGTGCCTGCGCATCGGGTGCATCGTCTTCCCACCCATCGGATTTCTGACGGTTATTTCCGCCTATCTGCCGACGGTGAACAGAATGGGGCTGACGAAGCTGCTCATCCTGCTTCAAAAGGGCCTGACCCTTGCCGCAGCGGCGATCGCTTACCGTATGAGCATGCAGGGCTTTTTCTGGGTCTATGGCATCGCGCTTTGGCTTGCAGCGCTGATCATGCTGATCCTTACGGCGCATGATCGCTTCTGGTTCGTGCCGGCGCGCAATCCGGAACTGATCGGAGCCTATTCGATCCTTCTCCAGCCGGCGCTGATCTCGGCCATGAGGGCAGAGGCCGCCGGAGAGCTGCGTGCCTGTGCGTTTCCGGAGGATTTATGTTTGAGAGCCATGCAGCTTGCAGAGGACAGCGCAAATTATATCGCACAGATGAATCCAGATTCTGAGGCCCATGCGGATGTTCAGCTGAGGCATCAGGATGATCGGGTCCAAATCATGATCATCGACGATGGCGAGGCTTATAACCCGCTCACCAGCATGGCGGAGGTAAATTGGAAAGAGCCGGGCGCTCTGGAGGCTGTGGTCGTCCTGGGGCTCAGTGCAGGCGTACACTATGACAGAGTCCTGGGACTCAACACCCTGCTTCTGGATGTGAACCTGGCAGAGCGGGCGGATGCGTGAGCGCGAGGGCGGCGAATGAAAGCAACTTATGAGGATTGTCTTCAGACAAATCCCCGGCTCAATTTAGTGGAGGCTTGGCCGGCTTCAATATTTCCGGACGCCGAGTACCGGTATTTTCGGGACTGCGGCTGCCTGATCTGCTCGCTCACGGTGCTGCTCAGGCACGGCGGCGTGGAAGAAACGGCAATTGACCCTTGGATGTTGAATCAAAGGCTGATTGCCTGCGGCGCGTTTACCCCGGCAGCCGACCTGAAGCTGGAAAAGATCGGAAGGCTCTATCCTCTCGAATACCTCGGTGAGCTTTCATATTCCAAAGGAGACCTATGCCGCGCTGTTGAAAACGGTATGCTGTGCCTGATCACCGTTCCCGGGGTTCTTGCGGAAAACCATTTTACTGCCCTGCTGACCGTCGTGGAGGATGATGTGCTCGTCTTCGATCCGCTGTACGGAGAAAAGCATCTGAGCGAGTATGATCGGGTATGCGGGATCCGGATGTTCAGACGCGATCCGTAAAATTCTTGTGGAACCAGAAAGCGGATTTCTCATACCCGAGCTTTTCAAAGAACAAATGGGCACCTGCGCGTTTGAGGTTTGATGCGCAGCCAATGGAATCCGCGCCGCGGTCAAGAGCTTCCTGTTCCGCGCGCTTCACAAGCTGCTCCCCAATGCCGCGATGCCGATACTCCGGCAATATGGCGATCCCGTTCACTTTGATATACCCGTGCGGGTCGTCAAAGGACAGGACCTCGACCATCGTATTGAATCCGACGATGATCCCGTCCTCCTCTGCCACAAAGCTGCGATAGCGCTTGTCAGCACTCATTTTTGCGAAGGTGCTGCGCACGCTCTCATCCGTCGCAGCCGGAACATCCAGCAGCTCGCGCCAGAACTGCGCGACTGCCGGGCAGTCTTCAAATCTCATTTCTCTAATCATGGATTCTTTTTCCTTTCCTGCTGCATTGGGTTGAACCTGTGCAGGCATTATAGCATATTTCCCATTTCTGAACAACTCCCGGAAAAGAGGCTGATCAACACGATGAAAGAAAGGCAGAGTAAACTTGCGCCTTATATTCAGGCGCTGCCGGGTATCCTGCAGTTCCAGATCTTCACAAAACTCTTCCTCGGGCTGTGGCTCTTTCTGATGGGCCGCGTGTTCCGCCTGCTGCTCAAAAGCACCGGCAGGGTGGCCGTGAGTACCGGGGATTTTGTGTTCCTCTTTACGCGGTGGCAGGGGCTCCTGATTGTGCTGTGTGCGATCGTCTCGCTGTATGTTTACGTTGCCCTCGACCTGAATGCCAAAGTGATCCTCAGCCGGGATCTCCTTTCCGGAGAAAAAATCTCGGCCTGGAGCATCCTGAAGAGAGCATTCCCGACCATCAGGCGTTTTGCGTGTATTCAAGGGCTTGGCGTTATCCTGTATATTGCGCTCATTGCGCCGATTCTCGGTGTCGGTGTATCGCTGACCATGACGAAGGGACTTTATATCCCGACCTTCATTTCCTCCGTCATTGCGGATACGCCGCTGTATCTGATCGGTACAACGCTGGCTGTTCTGATATTTTTGTCTGTCGGCGTTGCGAATCTCTTTATTCTCCACGGCATCGTGCTGGACGATCTTCCTGTCGGGGAGGCCGGGAAGCAATCAAAGAGACTGATCCGGGAAAACTGGAGGGATTATCTGAAACAGAACCTCCTGTTCCTGCTTGTGATCGTGGTTTTGCTCGCGGGGGTCATCGTGTTCGTGCTCGTGCTGCCGCTTGCCATTGTGCAGCTTTTGCCGCTGTCGGCCGGCGTTCGCCGGGCGCTGACGGTTTTCTTCGTGACCTCGGGCGTGCTTCTGTCCATGATTGCGGATCTTTTTGCCACGCCGCTCTATCTCATGAAGATGACGCAGCTCTTCTATGCATACAAAAAGGAAGCGCCGATTCCCTTCCACCTGTGGGAAAAAAGAAACCACAGACTTACGGCTCTGGGGATCGCGTTCTGGTTCCTCACTGTCTGTATTGCGTCTGTCGCTATGACACGGCACTTTGACACGCTGTTTCCGAGAGACAGCACGGTGCGGATCATTGCGCACCGCGGCGGCGGAACGGAGGGCGCGGAGAACACGGTCGCCGGAATTGAAAAGGCGTGGGAAATCGGCGCCTACGGCAGTGAGATCGACATCCAGCGGACAAAGGACGGATACTATGTCCTGAACCATGATGGCAATTTCCAGCGTGTGGCAGGGGAGAAACGCAAACCGGAGGAGATGACGCTGGAGGAAATCAAAGCGCTGCGTGTGGATGGAGAAGCCGTGCCGACGCTTGAAGAAACCCTGGAGGCAAGCCGGGGCAACGGCGTCCTGTTTATCGAACTCAAAGGGGAGACCGCCGACCGTCAGATGGCAGACGATGCCGTGAAGATCGTCAAAGAATTCGGCATGGAAGAGGAATGTGTTCTGATTTCTCTGAAATATGAGCTCATTGATTATATTGAGCGTACATACCCCGAAATGCAGACCGGCTATCTGACCTTTGCCTCCTTCGGCGATACGGCAAAGCTCAACTGTGATTATCTCGCTCTGGAGGAGGAATCAGCCACTGCGGACGCTATCTCCGCCATCCACGAGCAAGGGAAAAAGGCGCTTGTGTGGACGGCAAATAAGAGGAAGTCCCAGAAGCATTTTCTGTGCTCCATGGCCGACGGCCTCATCACCGACAACATTACGCAGGCTTCTGAGCTGATCGGTGAGTTGAGGGAACGGTCGGACCTCCGGCGCATGATTGATGGAATCATGGAATTTGTCAGTTGAGAGGATCACGCCTCATTCAAAAAAGAACAGGAGAAATAAAGATGCCAAAAAAGATGTTCTCTGTGTTGCTTATGCTGCTTGTCCTTGCGTCTATGACATGCAGTGCCTTCGGGATGGAACAGACTGAACCACAGAGGCCGGAGAATGACGCTGCCGTCATGCTGCCGCTGTGGTCCTATCGCCTGACCGGAGCTGAGGAGGTAGAAGGACGGCAGGGTGTCTGTGCCGAAAACGGAAGCTACTGGGTGAGCGGCTCCACGACCTTGGCAAAGTACGATAAAGACTGGAACATGATTCTGAAAAATACAGATCCCTTCAAGGGCTATGAGACCGAGGTCAACCATATCGCGGATATCGATGTATATCAGAACGAGCTGTACATAGGCGCGGAGTATTTCATGGACGGTGTCGGGAAGAACATCCAGATCGCGGTCTATGACGGCGATACGCTGGAGCTGAAGCGCAGCTTCCCCTTTGAAGAAGAGAGCGGGCAGCTCGAGTGCTCCGGTATTGCGGTGGATCCGGACACGAAATCGGTGTGGATGTGCTCCTGGGTCGGAGAAGAGAGCGGCCGCTATCTGTACAGGTATGACCTGGAGACGGGCGCGTATCTCGGAAAAGTCCATCTGCAGATGCCGCCGCAGTGGCTGCAGGGAATTGCTTATTACGACGGCTGCCTCTACATGACGGCGGATGACGGCACGGCGGACGATAACGAGCCCGATCACCTCTACAGGACGAAGATCACCGACGGCTGCACCTATTGCACCGTCACACTGGAGCGGACCTTTGACGACGTGACGAAGCAGGGAGAAATCGAAGGCCTGACCTTTGACAAAGAGACAAACAGCCTGCTGATTCTGTACAACAGAGGCGCAAGAATTGTTCTGGGCATGCCGAGAGGTTTCTATGACGGCTACGACAGGGAAATTTCTGAGGTGTTTACCTACAGCATGGAGGCCAGATAGGAAAGCGGCGGAGAGTCCACCGAAAAAGCAATTGTATAGTCTTGCAGAAAGATTATCGTGTCCCAGTCGGCAGAGCTGATCGGGGAACTGAAAGAGCGCCCAGGCCTGCAGCACATGATCGACGGGATCATGGAGCTTATCAGCTGACGGCCGCCGTCCCGGAAAACAGAAACATCGCTGGTGTAAGTCTTTTACCATCGGAGGGCATATGGAGAAAATCAAAAAACAATCCGCAGAAAAGAGATCGTGTCGATGCTCATCGTTGTGCTGCTCTTCTTCCTGCTCCGCTACGCGTTTCTCGAGGTTATCGCAAAAGCCGGCGAGGCGCGGGAGAACGAGATGCTGGAGCTCAATATGAGCACCATGATGGATGTGGTGGCCGACGTTAACTCGAAGAGAGAGACGGCGTACACCGGTATTTCCGATAACCTGAAAGCCAGCATCGGGATGATGACCAATTTCCTGAAGGAATTTGCCGATGGGAACGTTTACACCGGTCCGCGCACGTTTTCCGATGGTGTTGTGGCGGAGCTTGCAGGAGAGCACGTTCACTTTCCGGAGGGGTACCGGGACCTCGAAAAGAAGGTGACACGGGAGCTTATCGAGGAGAGTTTGCAAAGCGGGGCTGTGATGACCTGCAAGGTAACGGCGGATGCGGAGCTGAGGCGTTCCCTGGAAGCGTCGGAAACAGAGGAGTACGTGACCGACGCCGATTCCGAAAGCTATTACCTGTCCTTCGGGGAAATCGCGCCGGGTTTTGTTTATGTCGACATTCTGTCAGAGGGTGAATACAAGACATATCTGCAGCGCTGCACACAGATCGTCAGCGACGCGCTTGAAAGCTCCGACCGCACCTTCGGTGGGATCACGCTGGTACTGCAGGACGCAGACGGAGAGATGGAACTTCTCAGACAGTATGGCACGAAGACAGCGTTTGCGTCCCTGTCGACGCAGGGGCTGATCGAGCAGATGATCCGCGAGGAGCTGCCTATCGTCACCATGGATGGGCAGGAATACAACTGCGCCTATGCACATTATGAACAGGGCCATACCGAAGCGGGACCGCTCACCTTCATTCAGATGATCCCGAGGCCATCCATCCGGGAGGAGAACACGCCCCGCGTGCTGCTTCTGGAATTCGTCATCGCGGTCATCCTGGCTGCTGTCACGGTTTATATTACCGACGTGCAGCGGACCATGACCGAAGGAGAGATTACGGAAGAGCTAAAAAACCGCTACAGCCCGAAGCAGATGCGCAAGCGCATGGTGAAAGCGAACGCCTTGTGCGTTGTGGTCTTCTTCCTGTTCGTGGTGCTTGTGGAGGCAGTCGGCCTGACGTACACGGAGCTCAGAAACGGCAGAACCATCCTGAACCTGTTTTCCAAACAGCTGGAGAGAAACAACGAGGAAGAGGTCCGGCAGATCCAGCGTGAAGAGGAAGAGTGGATCGTATACCACGGGGAAAAGCTTGCCCTGCTCCTGTCCGCATATCCGGAGCTGAACACACCTGAAAAGCTCCGGGAGACCGCCGAGCTGATCGGCGCCGAGACGATCACGCTGTTCGACTCCCGGGGAAGACAGGCCCAGTGCAGCGGAAGCTATACCGGCTTCCGGCTCGACGATGAGGACTATCCCGCGCTGTACGATTTCAGACGCCTGCTTTACGGTGTGCCGAGCATTATCCATGAGACGGCCATAGACTCCATTACGGATCTCAAGCGGCAGCAGATCGGTGTGACGATGCCGCTGAGGGAGCGGGACAACATGCACGGTGCGCTGATCATGACCCTGCTGCCGGAGAGAACAGCGAAATCCTATGATATCGGCAACACCGGCATGCTCAGCTCCGCAAGCGGGACGATCTGCTTTGCTGCGGATTCCGCGGATGGGCTCATCGTCTATTCCAGCCAGCCCGGCATGACCCAAAAGTTCATCAGCGAATGCGGTCTGCATGAGGACAGCCTGCGCGACAGCATCGTGGATTTTTCACAATTTTGGACAGCGACTACCTTCTGATCTCCAGCCGTGAGGGTAAGAGCGTATGCTACTATGCCGCCGGAACACAGGCGGTGTTCAGCCGTATCGTCGTGGTCGGCGCCGTCATTTCCCTGATCTTCGGAGCTGCGCTGGCGTTGCATATGGCGTTCCTCTTTAACGGATATAATGAAGAAAGCTTCTGGGAATGGGAGGCAATACGGGAAGGGGAGCAGAATCGCCTCAAAGAGCGCTACACCAGAATGAAGGATAAATACGGCGCTGAAGAGAGCGAAAAGAAAACCAT
>OCVV011297735.1_pt1 | contig 21156 bp, 16 predicted proteins | sample 1539721 | NCBI WGS metagenome assembly OCVV01 (sample SAMN02144230, study PRJEB22623) | gut metagenome | biome: sheep rumen | host: Ovis aries | place: New Zealand
TGCCCAGGGTGCTCAGCCTGGTCAGGACAACCCATTCAATGGTCAGCAGGCCGGTGGTCAGCAGGAAGCCCCCAAGGATGACAACATCCAAGATGCTGATTTCGAGGAGGTGAAGTAAGAGCCGATAAGAAACAATAAGTAAATCATAAGAAAACCCGTATAAACCAAGTGTTTATGCGGGTTTTTATTTTTTGTTAATTATTGCTATTTTCTTGCAGGATTGATATTTTTATCGTATATTTGCACCATATTTGTACCACAACAAAAAAGTAGATAAAGTGCAACAGAATTTCAGAATGACATTATAAACCAAGAAAATAGGAAATGGCAGCAGCGAAATTTCAAATAACAAGAAAGTGTAAGATCTGTGGCGAGACCTTCATGGCCAAAACCATAGAATCGTGGTATTGTTCTCCAAAATGCTCCAGAATAGCATACAAGCGCAGAAAAGACGAGGAGGCCAGACACAAAAAACTTGACGAGATAGTCAAGCAGATACCTGAGTCTCGTGATTACATCAAAGTATCGGAAGCCTACGCATTGCTCGACATCAGTCGATTTACTCTGTACAGGCTCATCCGAAAAGGGATGATTTCTCATGTCAATGCAGGTGAGAAAATGATTCGAGTAAGCAAAGAAGAATTGATGAAGATGTTCCCCTTACGATCTGAGCAGATTAAAAAGCAGAAACCAGAGCCGAAGTTGTATAGCTTAGAGCCAGAGGATTGTTACACTATCAACGAAATGTGCGAGAAATATCACATGAACGACAGTACAGCATATATGCAGATAAGGAAATATTCAATCCCCACAAGGCAGATAGGAAATTATGTCTATGTTCCCAAGAAGGAGATTGACAAACTCTATAAATAATGTACGCGTATGAAGAAAGCACTTCAAAATACAAAATCTTCCGTGAAACTCCGCAAATCGGAATATCGCGACGAATGGTATCTGTACATTGAATCCTATCCCGTCTTTGCTCCGGGGAAGGACAAACCGCAGCGGGTTCGTGAATATATCAACCGAGTTATCACTACACCCATTTGGGACAAGAAGCGAACAGCAAGAACAGGCTCAGATGGGAAAAGCACCTATAAGCCTAAACGTGATGTCAACGGAATCATCATGTGTAAATCATCTATCGACCAGGAATCCTGCATCTATGCCGACAATATCAGGGCCATCAGACAGAAAGAGTACGATACTCAGGAACTATACACAGAGATGGATGCTGCTATTGCCGAGCAAAAGGAGAAATCGCAATGCGACTTTATTGCATTCTTCAGAAACGAGGCAAAGAGTAGGCACTTCAACAATGATGGCATGTGCAATACATGGATCCGTGTCAGCGATCTTCTCTATGAGTTCAACGGCAATGAGCCTCTCCTATTTGCCAACATCAACCTAAATCTGATGGAGAAGTTCAAGCAGTTCTTATTGAGAGCCCCACAAGGAGGCAACAAGAACGGTACAATTTCTACAAACACCGCCTGCTCCTACTATAGCATATTCAAGGCTGCACTAAAACAAGCCTTTGTTGAGGGCTATCTTCCCATCGACATTGCAGCAAAGTCAAAGAACATTCAGGCAGAAGAAAGCAGACGTGAGCATCTGACCCTTGATGAACTGAACAAGTTGGCAGAAACCCCATGCGAAAATCCTGTTATCAAGAGAGCCGCTTTGTTCTCTGCTCTAACAGGCTTACGCCACAGCGACATCATGAAGATGACTTGGAAGGAGATTACTAAGGAGGGAGAGCACTATCGACTCAACTTCACCCAGAAGAAAACCAAAGGCGTAGAATATACTCCTATATCCGACCAAGCATATTTCTTTTGCGGAGAGCCAGGTCATCCCGACGAGTTGGTGTTTGGCGGTCTCCCAGCTCCATCATGGATTTCAAAACCTTTATCCAGATGGATTGAAGCAGCAGGAATCACCAAGCACATCACCTTCCATTGTTTTCGTCACACATACGCATGTTTACAGCTTTCAAACGGCACTGACCTTTACACCGTCAGCAAGATGTTGGGGCATACCAACATCCGCACAACACAGATATACAGCAAAGTTGAGGATGAGAAAAAAGAGAAGGCTGCTGATGCCATTAAGTTGAACCTTGATTTAGCAAAAACGGAGAAAGAAGCATGAAATACAAAGAGTACTATTCGTCAGAGGAATCCATCAAAGCAGCCGATGCTATTACAAGGGCTGCATTTGCCGTAGCCTCAAAAATGTATCAGAGCCACTGGGGAAGGGAATTCAATTTGAGATGTCTAACAAGCGACAACCTTCCAATAGTCTATGCTTTCAACTTGGCTAAGAGCCTAAAAGATTGCATATTCGAATCTGACAACCATATTGAGACCATCAAGAAAGAGGCTGGAGGACTATGGCATGTTTTCGGTAAAAAGAACAAGTATGAAGTAGAGTGGATATATCAGCGAAATACGATTCTCGGCATACTCTACTTCCTATGCGCTTTTACAGATGGTATCACAGATGCAGAACTATCCTGTATAGAGGACAAGGCCACATATATGGCACATGTCAAGAACCTGACAGGGAAGATATACTTTGACGTGTTCAAGGATGCAGTTGATGATAAAAAGAAAAACACGCTCAACAATCCACCTACTGCAAAGTCGGAAGCCAGTCAAGATGTCATCAAAGCCTATTTCGTTTTCACCAAGATATTCCGTGATGGCATAGACATGGAGAAGGTGAGTAATGGACTTGAAAGGCTGTTAGGGGAGAAAACTTCTGATGGCAGTTTCTTGTTTAGCCAACAGCGTCATTGGTACATTGTATATCTTTGGTTCTTGGAGATTGGATTTATTATGAAGAAACGAACTGCCAAGGATTTCAGGGAATGGGCTATGGCTATGTTTGGGAAAAGAGGCTATTCTACTGAGAATGATTTCAGCGAAGCAAGGAAAATCTATAAGGACGAGTTCCCTTCTCAATGGAAACCTATTGTAGATCATCATGACTATACGGATATACGTGACTGGTTAGCCAATGTGTTTTCAAAAGAGAACCGCAAAGATTACGTAATCAAAGATAGATATATTGCCTGGTAGCCACCCAAGAAATGGCACACTAACCATAGGTAAACTGCAACTCAATACGGATAGTCAATACGGCTAATGAAGAAAAGCAAGTCTGTAATACGGCTTGCTTATTTTTGTCTTATTATCAGTGAGTTGCATTCCGAAATAAAATCCGAATTTTGCATAAGCGAAGAGCGAGAGTCGCCCTAAGATTAATCGATTTTTAAACAAACAAAATAGGTGAACTTATGCAAAACGAAAGAATTTCATTTGATGCCATGCCAGAGATGCTGGCAGCCATCGCACAGAAGTTGGAGTCCATTGAAACCAAGGTTGATCATCTTACAATTCCCTCAAATAAAGAGGATACAGATGAGTGGTTCAACCTCAAAAGACTCTGTGATTATCTACCAAGCCACCCGGCAGAACAGACAGTCTATGGGTGGACAAGTACTCACTTCATTCCCTTTCACAAGAAAGGTAAGAGCATCGCCTTCCGTAAGTCAGAGATTGACCAATGGTTACAACAAGGTCGTAGAAAAAGCAAGGAAGATCTCATGCAGGAGGCTAGTCAATTCATTAATAGGAAAAAAACAAATAGCTGGATGCCATGAAAGAAGGAGCAAGTATCATATTGCATTTGGATTGTTTGTCTGCTTTAGATTGCTTAACAGATGAACAAGCAGGTGTGTTGTTCAAAGGATTACTTCGCTATGCCAATACTGGGGAGCCACTCTCATCGTCTGACCCAGCATTGCAAGCCGTGTTCGCTCTTTTCCGTGCGCAGATTGATAGAGACGCCATGAAATACGCGGAGAAATGCCGAAAGAACAGGGCGAACGCATGCAAACGTTATGCTGGCAAGAGTGGTGGCAATCAAGATAATGCCGTCGCATGCAATGGCATGCCATCACAAGCAGACGCATCCATAAGTAAGAGTAATCCTAACAATAATAGTAAAGATGATGATAACGCTGACGCGAATATCATCAATGGTGAAGACACTCTATCTTTTGATACCATTTGGGAAAGGTATGGGAAACCTATAGGGAAAAAGGAATTAATAAAGCCCCTATGGGATGCCTTGAACGACGAGGATAAAGCAGCCATCTATGCTTACATTCCCCTTTATGTCAGATCCACTCCAGAAATCAGATACAGGAAGAACCTCAATAACTTTCTCCTAGAGAGATATTGGGAGAGTCACCCCTTAACACCAAACAACAATGAGAGAAACGGAAGTAGTACGTCAAGTGATAACGAGAATAATAGAAGAAGGCAAGAAGTCTGCAATGCAGCAATCGAAGCCATTAACAGCTTTAGCTACGCATCAGGAAATCCAGGCATACCCTTCAAACATGCACCAAATGTTACAGAAATACCCGACATGGGATGAGTTCTTTCGCATCTTCAGTGTCAATCGACAGATGCTGATATGCCAAAATCCTAAAATATGCATTCTATATCCTTCACCTACCCTGCACCAGATTGACAGCATGTATGGGCCACTTTCTGCTGCAAAATGGCTAATCCCATTTATAGCCGATGCAAGTCTGAGCTGTGGTCTTAAAATAGATGCGACAAAAGAGCAATTGCAGTTTACTTCTGCTGCCATAACAAACAGATATACATGGCTGAAGGCTGCAGAGATGGTCTTATTCTTTTTCAACTTCAAGGCGGGTTTTTATGAGAAGTTCTATGGGCAGTTTGATCCACAAGCCATCATACGAAGTATCAAACTTTTCATGGTGGAACGAGATACAATCATCATCCAGCATGAGCGTGAATTGCAGCAAAAGCGAAATGAAGAGAATGCACCATCGAGGAATCGAGGCTTGCCGTAAATTTCTAACTCCAATGGTACAATAGCATGATGCATCAATGCTATAATGCCATATTATAGCAATATATGAATAGCATATTGTCATAAATACATAAATGCAGAATTTCATATTATCTGAAATTATTAAACTTAGAAAAACAGAATTTCCTCAAAAAGGAACAAACAGTAATAATCCGAAGAAACGAGCATAATATACATGTCAAGATTTAAGAAATACTATTATTTTGATATACATTGATGTGGGAAACAAATAGCAAGTTGTACTTTTTACCGGTAAACCGTTAAAAAGCGGGCTTGCCAAAACCTACGGATGTTGGAAAAATTTACCTCGCAACTCGGCAAATTAAATCTTAGAACAATGAGAAAAGAAGATAAAGTAAAGTACAATTATAAACGGATAGAAGTTTATCTGACTCCCAAAGATGCTGCTCTCTTTGAGAAGAAAGCAGTACATTACAAGAACTGGGGGCCATTCATCCGTGATGCTGTTAAGCAGTTCAACGACGTAGGGACTCACAGAAAACTGGAGGCTCTGAGCGAAATGGTGAATCTGTACAAGAAACATCAGGATGAACTAAGTTGGCTTGGAGGAAACTTGAACCAGACTGCTAAGCGTGCCAACGAACTTGCCACGAGAGGTGAATTAAGTCAGTCCTTTTATGATGATGTTCTTTTCCCTCAGGTAAAAGAGATACAGGAACTGATACATGACATCAAAGAAGAGCAGCACCAGATTGCCAAAAAGCTAATACGCCTATGATACCTTCGTTTACGGTCTGCAAATGTGAAATATCCATAAAACATATACAATTTGAGATGTGAGCTGACTGAGATTTGAATAATTTTCACTATCTTTACACCCAAACTAAAATTTTGAAGGATATGCAAGACGTGAATCGCCTAAAATTAGTGTTGGTTGAGCAAAAGAAAACCAGCAAATGGCTATCAGAAGAATTGGGGGTTAGCCAATCCACCATTTCTAAATGGTGCACCAATTCGTCACAACCAGACATCGAAACATTAGCAAAAATCTCAAAACTCTTAAATGTTGGCTTAGAGGAGTTGTTTAATAAGCAATTCATGGAATCTGTTTCCTTTTAACTCAATATTTATGTAGGAAATAGCAGGCATGTCAAAGTTAAACAATTAAGGAAACATTCCCAAATCAATATAATCTAATTATATGGCTGGAGGTTTTATAGCATTTAGATGCAGTAATTATGAAAACACTGCTGAGAGGGAGCAATTTAGGACGCTCTGTAAAAATCTTAAAAAGAGATATGCTAAATCAGAAAAGATGTGTTTTCTGATTGCAAACTATAATATATTCGATAGTGAGTTCGATGCTATACTTATTAAGAATGACGCAATCATAGCCATTGAATTCAAAAACTATGGCGGTCCGATAAAAGCCGTCGAAAATGGGGACTGGACAGCAAATGGTACTATAATAAAAGGTGGATCCAGGAAAACTGTCTATCAACAAGCCCGGGCTAATCATGCCTCGTTACGCAATGGATTAAACGAGCTTGGTATAAATGGAGAATGGATTAAAGATTTACCATCTATCATCGTTTTCAATAAACTTATAACATTGGACAATAGGCTGTCTAATAAAGTACAAAGTTGGCTGCATATCACAGACAACGCCCACTTTATAGAAAAAGTCGAGGATATTACATGCAAATCAACGAATATGTCAAACTCTGAAATGGTGGATTTGGCAATAAAACTAAATCTAAATTCATTCATCGATAAGGATTTGAGTTCTGTATTTTCTGAAGAAAAAGAAAAAATTGAAGAACCTGAACAGGTTTTGAATAATGAAACGGAGATAGAAGAAATTCCTTCTTCTGATAATTGTGAAAACGAGACACCAGAAGAAGCAGATGTCAAAGAGAGTGTTTTAGCTGATTATGAAAGATTTACCCCAAATCACGTCTTTAGTTTGAGACCAGGCCAAATTTTCGTTTTTGGAACAGACAAGTGGGGGTCACAAAAATATGGTGCGGCAGGTTTAGCTGCTAAAAAGTTCGGTGCTCAAATAGGAATAATAGAAGGAGCGACAGGCTTTTGTTATGCGCTTCCGACGAAAGGATTTGCATTATTGGATCTAAAGAAAGCCGTCCAGCGCTTTAAAGACTATGTTGATAGCAATCCACAATTTACGTATTTGATTACACCTGTTGGATGTGGGCATGCCGGTTTTAGCGTCAGCGAAGTCTCTGCCTTGTTTGCTGATTTTATAACATATCCCAATGTCATGCTTCCTAAAGTCTTTATTGAGGAATATAAAAGAGAGCCTACAGAAACTACGGTCAACTTAGGTTATGCCAGTCAGGATGATAAGAATCCAACTGTCAAACTCATTAAGTTTTTAAAGGCCAATGGAAAATTATTTAATGAATCTGGGACTTTTTCTCTTAAAGACGAGAAAGGGGATGTGATTGCAGAAGCCGAATTGGGGATTGAATCTGAAAAAATTGTTTTTTATCCATTTAATATCCAAAGTGCAAATACATTTAAAAACCACGGATATTCCATTTCAACCCCAGAAGATTATATTAATTCGAGAAAAGAGAAATAGCATATGGGTATTCGGTTAAACAAAGTGTTGGCAGAACTAAACATTGGACTTACTGCTGCCGTTGAATTTTTGAAGTCGCATAGCGAATTAGGCGAAATACGAGACGATGCTACACCTAATACAAAAATTAGTGATGACCAATATGCCGCTCTTGCCAAAAGATATAGAGGAGATAAAAATATTAAAAAGGCAGCAACAGCTATTATTGAAAAGAAGCAAGCCAATACCGCACGTCAAAATATAATGACCAGAACCAAAAAGGAACCTGCACCTATTATGTCGGTCATTGGGAAAATTGATCTGGACGCTCTTAACGCTTCTACTCGACCCAAAAGGAAAACTAAAGAAGAAAGGCGAAAAGAGCGTGAAGAACGTCTTGCCAAGCAACAGGATTCTCAACGACATGAGCGTTGGAATAATACCTCAAATAAGAAACAATATGTAAGTCAGAATGCTATTCGAGACATCTGGCAACGATTTGTGGACATTCAAGAAAAGTTGATAAGACAGCGTTGTGTCCCTATATCAATTATACCTGAAAGTATCGAAATAGAAAACGACAAGTTGTATGTGACAATAGATGAAAGCCATGATGAACAACAACTTGAATCGCTTCTGAAAGGAAAGCTAGGGTTGGAGTCATACGATTTAGAATCTGGTTTTATATTTGTAGATGAGGAACGGTGGAATTCATTGTCAGAGACAGACTTGGAAGAGATACGAAAAGGTTTATCAGAATGCTATGTAGAACTTGATACGACACCATCTATCGATGTGACTATAAACTATGGAGGGGGGTTGAATCGTACAGACTTGTTATCAACAGAAGAGTTACGTCAGATGGAGTCTATTCTAAAGAATGGAACACTAATAGAAGGCTCTATTGACGATTATGCTGCATTTGTTTCTAAAGTTTCTGTTCAGAGACAAGATTATATGAAGTATATTTTCGGCGATCATTATGTCACTTATGAACGGAAAAGAAAAAAAACCGATGAAATACAAATTGTTGATTCAATAGAATATCTCAACGAGTATATTGATTGGGATATTATGCAGCAATATTCATACCTTGGCTTGAATTGCAAGTATTACAAAATCATTATAAAAGTAAAAAATCAAATTGCCAAAGATATTTTACGTGACAGTTATGATTGCTATTTCCCAAATACCGAGACTTTTGAATTTTGCAGATCTTTTACGCGAACTAATCCATGCTATGAGGGATATGTCCAAGAGGTACAAGAAAACATCAGTGCCTTTATGGACGAAGCAGCGATTTTGTGTTCTAAAGACGATATAATAATTGATGTATTGTTTGCCTATTCTATCTCGCCACATCAGTTAGTTAAAAGCAAATTTCAAGAAGTTGGACAATATGTTGCTAATAAAGGGGAAGGATTTAGCTTTAACGATGAGACGGGGGCTATAGGAATAGATTTTGTCTGGAGAGAACAAAATATTGAAGATTTAATTGAAGATGTGGAACGCGCAGTGCCCTTTATTAAGGTCAATGTGCATGATGGTCATAGATTTAAGTGCAAAGTTGATTCTCGACTTGTTGGATATGATGAACTTAAAAACTCATTGGAAGACAAATATGAAGATATTGACATAGAAAATGATAGTGTTTTTCATCAGATAAAAATACATCTCCCATATGTCGATGCTAATTATTATGATATAAAGCGTGCTAGTTTAGAAAGTGATCTTTTACAATTTTCCATAACTGGTATTGATGTTAGATTTGAAGAAAAGTTAGATGGCAAGATACGCTTGAAAGTAAAATATAATAAAGACTCTAGATTAGAAGATATAGAAGAAAGTATTGCGGAAATGCGCAAGGCCGATTTTGGATTTATGATTGGCGAAAAGAAAAAACCTTTTGGTAAGCTGTTAAAAGCCAATTATCCTGACCTTGTTTTTGATATAGATGTAGATGAAGAAGACAGAGATGCTGTAATAGAGGCATTTGAATCTAAAGCAATCACCACCATAGTACCTATACTAACAGGCGATTTAGAAAAAATCTCGCGACTGAAAAATACTTTTACCATGGCGACAACAGGTGAAGAACTTGTTAATCCACGTTTACAACGATTCATATTCAATTCTGCAGAAGCTACCAAAACAAAAGATATTGACAACATGCTACGCCGGGATGGCTATGTATATAAAACTTTATGTGAGCATCTACTAAATACTAAAGTAAACGAATCGCAGAAAGATGCTATCATTAAAGCTATGTACGCAGATGACCTTGCTGTTATACAAGGCCCTCCGGGAACAGGTAAATCAACAGCTATTGCAGAAATGATTTGGCAACTTATTCGTAATGGATTGGTTCCTGGGAATAAACGAGAGAGGATTCTTCTTACCTCAGAAACAAATCTCGCTGTGGATAATGCGATTTCAAGAATTGTTAATAGCAAAACAAATCTAGTAAAACCTATTAGATTTGGAGGAGAAGAGAAACTGGAATCTGAAGGGCTTCAATTCTCTATAGAGTTAATGAAACGGTGGGTTGAACAAGGTGATTCATGCTTAAAAGAAGATGAAGTGGATGTAGAATCTGGAACAACCATTCAAAATGACCTTATTTTGAAGAATTGGCTCAGTAACATATCTTCACGATCATTTTACAGAAGTGACGACAAAGATAACGATATTATTGCACGGTGGCGAAATATTCTGGCTCATCCAAGCAAGGAATTACGTGAAATTGTTTATGAGCGTTATGTGGAGAATGCGAATGTTATAGGGGCAACTTGTAGTTCTATTGGAGACAAGAGGGCTGGTAATGAAGATTTTAATGGATTTACACCATTCTTTCATAATTATTGCGAAGTTTTTAAGCAGAAAAAGAATAGGGCAAGAATTGAGTTTACGACGGTAATACAGGATGAATCTTCTAAAGCTACTCCTGCGGAACTTGTCTTACCTTTTGTGTATGGGCATCGTGCTATTGTAATAGGAGATCACAGACAGCTTCCTCCCATGCTAGACAAAGAAGAGTTTGAAGTAAGTCTTGATTATGCCAATAAAATCGCTAAAGATGATAAAGATAGGGAAGAAATAAGCAGACTAAAAGATTTTGTAGACGAACATTTTGAAGAAATGGAAGTATCTCATTTTCAACGTCTATATGAAAATATAGATATGTCATTAAAAGGCACTTTCAATCTTCAGTATCGTATGCATCCAGATATAAATCAGGTTATCGAACAATTCTATCGTGAAGACGGAGGACTGTATTGTGGTTTGACGAGACCCAAAGATCTGGGAGTTAATGATCCAAACATGAGCAATCCTGCATCACGTTATCACGGCATAGAAATCCCGGGCATAATCACCCCCAATACCCATGTGCTATTTATTGATACTTCTTCACCTGAGATGATGGATGGTTTTTCAAGAGTGAATTACGGTGAAGTTGAAACCATTGACAGACTATTAAACAAATTTGAAGAGTCTGATTCTTTTCAGAAATATCTAAAAAAATTCTCCAAAGAAGAAGATAAGCAAATCGGTATAATAAGTTTTTATGGAAAGCAGATTAAACAATTAAGAAATGTAGCTTATAACCATATTAGTTTGCCAATAAGGGTAAGTACGGTTGACCGTTTCCAAGGAATGGAAAGGAATATAGTTATAGTTTCGATGGTAAGAAGTAATATCATTCAGAGTTCAAAAAATCAGGAGCCTAATCGAAATCGTTATCCAGAATATGGGTATCCCATGCAAAAGTCTTTGGGTTTTGCACAGTCCCCTAACCGATTAAATGTTGCATTGTCTCGTGCAAAGAGACTGCTAATTATTGTTGGTAATAAAGAGTTATTCTCGCAATTGGAAATTTATCGCCGTCTTTTTTTAACGATTGCGGCAAATCCCAATAGTAAGATTATTAAGCAAGAAGAAGTATGAGTTTTACAACTGAAATAATTGATTCTGCCAATTACATATATTCAGCCTACACGAAGTGGGGCTTAAAGAAATATGTTTGTGAAGTTTCGTTCTTTACAGAAGAGCCATTAGATGATTTGTATTATGTAATATGCTCCATCTTAGATTCTAATGAGGGCGGTTATTATGATAAGAGAAGTTTAGGGGTGTTATTAGGTTTCTGTATGTCAAATTCAGGTTCTGGAGGGGAGCATGAAATGTATTATGATGTAGCAGAAGTCAGAATATTCGAAGACATACTTTCTAAAGTTGAGAACGAGCACTTGATAGAAGTGAGAAATCACGATATTTTCTTGACGGATTTAGGACGTATTTCTGTTAAGGAGAGAAAGCACTATCGTTTTTATGTTGGTACACAAGATGTTTATGAACATTCTGCTCTGAAATCAGAGACCCCTATAGCTATGCTTATGTTCCCATTCTATAATGACATGGGAATCTTTACCGAATTGAAAACGAGAAAACAGATTTGGCCTGAGGATAAAGATATTGAGAAGATTATTTATTCACAAGGAAACCAACTAATCAAGAGATTGGAATTACATTCTAGGCAATTCCCTAAAATATATAATGCAGTTCTTCAAGAATATTTTGACCTTGAGGTAAAGAAGATCCCGGTTAATCTTTATCAGTCTGGTGAAGAGTATATTCCTGTTATAATGAATGGCGACAAAATTGCCATTCGTGCAACAGACCTTATTGATGAAAAATTAAATGCCCAAAGGAAAGAAGACATTATCTTAGAATGTCTCTTTCAAAAATTGTGGGATGACAAATCAGCAACACTTACCTATAGTGTCTTAGAGCCATATATAGATTTGATTGATTTTGAGGAATTAACAAAAGACTCTCGTACTGTATGGGAAGATCCCGAATTATTCCAGCTTGTCGTAGATAGAGCAACCCCTACATGCTGGAGAAACATTACACGCTATTGTAGTTTAGATGTCCTACGCTCTTATATAGGCAAATACAAGGAAAATATATTCTGGCCTATCATAACAGAACGCATTGATGACGATTTCCTGTTGGGGCATTTCGTGGAATATCCGTGGGATTTAGAGGTCTTGTCCGAAGACAGGAATAGGAAAGACTCAGTCATCGAACAGTTAATTATAAAAGGCAAGGACACGGAAGAAGATTGGAACTGGGATGAACTAGAAGAAAGATTGTCTCAGGACTTTGTCTTATCTCATCTTGATATAGTAAAAGTAAATCTGTCATCATACACCCATGATACAATACCTGTTCGCCAAACAATCCTTCGAAATCTTGATAAAAGGTGGGACTGGGATAAAATCGAGTCGGAGTTTGATTTACAGTTTATATATGAGAACATAAATTGTATTGGGAGCTATTTGTCATTTAATCTTTTATTTGATAGAATATTCACTGACACTAAATGGGCAGACAAATTTGCTACGAATCCTTCTTTTAATAGTGAAGTGTCAAAAGCATGCAAGGATGGTCGTCGCTTGTCTTCTTCCATATTCAATGACAAAGATTACATTTGGACATCAAATATTATAGATTTGTTAATTAGTAATGGGCTTTTGTGCTGGGCATCCACGCCATACATGCCAGGCTTCGAGTGTAACCCTAAAGTAGAATGGTCTGAGGATTTCTTCAAAAGATATTCTCCTTATATTATTACAGAAGAGGGAAGAAAGTTTGTTTCGTCTAAAATCTCAGATATATCTATTATTGTTAATTCTACTTCATTCAAATGGGATTGGGATGCTATTTCAGGCAATGCAAACTTGTTATCCGTCCCAGACCTTTACACCCATTTTGGGAATCAATTAAATTGGCACATAATACTGACCTATCAAAAGGATGCATCGTTCCTACAAAGTATTCTCGGCATTGAAGACATGATAGGTGAAGATAAAGATGCTTGGTCTTTATTCTCTGCAATAGCAGAAACTGAATACGTAGTAAAAAAATATAAAGAATCACAATTTCCTTGGGATTGGACGGTTTTAACAGAGAGAATGTTCCCGCAGCTAAAGTTGGACAAACTGGGAAATAAATTCTTTGTTGATAAATGGGATTGGTCATATTTGTCTGAGCATGTAGATACCATCTTCCTGAATCAGAACCTCGAACAATTCAAAACATATTGGAATTGGGAAGTGGTTTTTCCTCGGCTTCTAACAACGGAAAGGAAATATGACTATAGCTACCTTGATAAACTTGCCGATGTCTTGACAAAAATACCAGAAAACGAAAAACGTCAGTCAGCATGGACTGCGCTTACGTCTCAGTACTCATTCAAGGATCTGAAAAAACTTATAAAAGACACTTCCCTCAAACGCTCATATTGGTGGGATATGAATTATTTCTGCCAGCATAAGGACTTCTCTGTTTTCCGAGACTTGGAAGAATGCCGTAATGTTGTGAATTGGGATATTTTGTCTAGCTCTCCTTCCGTAGATAATAGTTTTAAGTATGATTCAAGACTTGGAATTAAAGAACGAGCGTGGCATGATGAGATTCGAAAACTATTGTCAGATCAGCGTAATCACTGGAATTTCGCTCTCCTGTCCCATTTTGAAAGCTTAAGAAATGAAAAATGGTTTATTAATCAGTATAGAGAGCATCTTGACTGGGAGTATTTGTCTCAAGCCAGCAAAATCTTTTGTACTAAGGACAAACAACTACTCAACGAGATAATAGAGGCTAACAAGAAATACATACGTTTCGATATTATTTCAGAACGAGACGACGTAGATATAGACCAAATAATTAGGATATATCCTGTAGCAGATTATAATTTCAATAGTTTGATCGAAAAGAATGTTATCAGCGTGACACAAAATCTGATTGAGGAGAAGCCGGACTACTCTTGGGATTGGATGAAAGTTTCATCCTCTAAAACATTCTATCCTACGGCAGAATTTCTATTGTCACATATTGATTGTAACTTTAATTGGGCTTTTTTAAGTAATCAAGATAACAAACAGGCATGGGGTGACGAGAATATAATTATTGCTGTTGCTTCAAATAGTGAAATAGCCCATCAAATTGACTGGTATAGCCTGTCGTCTTTAGGCTACTTCCCCTTGAACGAAAACCTTATTAAGGTATTGCCTTTAGATAAACTTAATTGGAAGCAATTGTCTGGGCGCAAAGCAATATTACCTTTTATTGATGAATTAACAGAGTATCTTGACTGGAGAGCTGTATCGCAAAACCGCCATCTTATAAGTTTAGAAACTGAGGTTTTGGAGAAGTATAAGGAAAATCTCGATTGGGATGTTATATGTCAACGTGAAGGTTTTGTTTTTACTAACGAAATATTGAGCCGTTTCTCAGATTATATAGACTGGACTCTTGCTTCGGCATCTTTAAGCATTAAGTTCACCAAGGCTCTCGTTGATAAGTATAAAGATAAATGGGACTGGCCTGTGTTAATGAAAAACAAAGCATTCAATAATACTATAGACATAAGTGGATTGCCTTATGCAAGGCAGATTAATATTGTTGACTTTATTAACAAATTCCCAAGGAAGCCACAAGCATTTCATTTTACACATATGGACAATGCTATTAAGATTATCCGTACAATGAAACTGCAAAGTAGAAATAATGCGGAAGGTCATTTTTCGAACAGTGCGGGTAATAATGTTCATAGAACAACTAAAGCTCACCGATTTGCCAGGTTTTATTTTATGCCGAAATCTCCAACTCAATTTTATAATGAATGCCTAGGAAAAGATATAGACTATTCTAAATATCAAAAAGCATTAAACTTAGGACTTCCAAAATGTCCGCTACCAGTATTCTTTGTCTTTGATATAGAAGAGATTTTGTCTGTTATGCCTGACTTATGTTATTATAGTAATGGAAATATGCAAAAAGATTCTTCCAAATGTTTCAAGGTCGTTGAAAATCCAAATAGGATTAAGGCGAAGGAAATTTATATAAATAGTTTCGATACTTTCGATGAGAGGCAACAAGAGTTCTTGGTTGAAGGAGAATTGGATTTCTCTAAGTTAAAGCATGTTCAAATTTGTTGCTATGATTCATATCAGATGGAAAAACTGAAGGAAGAACTTAAAGGTACAAAGTGGGAAGACATTGTAACTATAGGAACAAATCTATATGAGTATAAAAACAAAGAATTGCATTTCGATGAGAGTCAAGACACCATACGCATCAGAACGAACTATAAGAACCCATTTGAATTTAGAATATCATATACGGGTTCAAATGCCCCCAGTATTCTAAACAAACAGAATGTATTGCGTCAACGTGGTAATAATATTTATCTTTCATCTGTAGTTGAAGTGAAGAAAGATACTCCCTTTAGTGTTTATTTTGAAGTAAATAGTCCAAGAAGTGGCAGTTGGTTAATATTTAGAAATAAGTGATTATGCTATTAGAACAATGGGAAAAACTTCCAAGCATTTGGAAAAAAATAATCCTTAAAGAGTGGTTGCTATTTAAAAAATGCAAGTTTCCTCTTAGTGTATTCTTGGGGGATGACTCTTACGGACTTAACTTCCTATTATGCAAGGCGTTGGGAATAGATTCTTCTGAACCAGAAAAGGATCTAAAACAATTAGAAGATATTATTTCAACGGGATTAAAGAAAATTGACGAAAATACAATATATGAAATATTCTCTATGCAGTTTTTGTATATTCCTTCTGAAATAACATACATTGCTCCTCTGAAATATTTTCCCAATATAAAAGTGGTTGACTTTCACTGCTCGAATGAATCAAGAATAACGGATTTCGAAATTTTGCGTAGACAAAGTACTATTTATGTTCTTGATTATGCTGATTATCAGATTGTCGATTTCGATAAATATTCAAATATAAGAGGCATCGATAATGTAAAGTATATTAAGGGATATGGATTCCCGAATGAAATTAACGATATTTATTCTGAACTAAATGCAAATTACATAATATATGAGTAATATAACGATTATCAATGGTAATATCTTTAACACAAAGGCACAGACTATTGTCAATACTGTGAATTGTGTTGGTGTTATGGGAAAGGGTATAGCACTAGTATTTAAATTAAGATACCCTGCTATGTTCGATATTTATCAAGATTTCTGTAAACAGGGATTAATTGGTATTGGAAAACTCTGGATCTATAAGGGAGATGCAAGAGAGCCTTGGGTCTTGAATTTCCCTACAAAAACTCACTGGAAATTACCGAGTGAGTATGAATATATTGAAAAAGGACTCCAAAAGTTTGTAGAAACTTACAAGGAAAAGGGAATTACTTCAATAGCGTTTCCTCTTTTAGGGGCTAACAATGGTGGGCTGAACAGTCAGAAGGTAGAAGAACTCATGATTTCTTATTTATCCCAATGTGATATTCCTATTGAAATTTATCATTACGACCCACTGTCGCCAGACGATTTGTTTGAAGAGTTCAGAACAAAATGGAAGAAGATTCCTTTGGAATACAAGAAAAAGATGCTACGTACATCCAAACGTATTGAAACAATAGACTATGCTGTTAATTCTAAAAACGTGCGAAGTATGATTTCCCTAATCGAATACCCTGGCATTGGCATAAAAACAATGGAAAGTTGTTTTAAACTGGTAATGGAATCAAATTCCATAGATGACTTGTTTGTTCTATAACAGATTTCTTCAAACATTGTTTTGTTGGTAGAGTTAATAAAATGTGCATAGAATATCATAACAACGAAGTGATTACTTGGAATGATATTTGTAGTTTTGCAAACAAAATTAAAAGATAAAGTAAATAACAATAATAATTATATATATGGAAGTAAGAGCACAAGATATCATTGATTCTGTTGATCTCAACCGTTCGGAAGTATTACTGCCGATTTATGAGTCTGTAGTTAATTCGATTATTAGTCTATGTAAGACCGAACAGGCTGAGAAGAAAATTGAAGTGGTAATTGAAAGGCAACGAGACAGAAACAAACCTCTTAATCTGTTTGATAAAAGCCCTGAACCTATCAAGAATGTGACTATTATTGATAATGGAGAAGGATTTACAGAAGAGAACTTCACTTCTTTTAAAAAGCCCTTTAGTAAAGTTAACAAAAGATACGGATGTAAAGGAGTTGGACGTTTTACAATCTTGGCCCTTTTTGAGAGAATGGATATAATAAGTATTTATCGGGAAAAAGAGCTATGGTTTAAACGGACGTTTTCTTTCAATGCGGAAAAAGAGATTTTCAATGATAATATAGAGCCATTAGATAGAAGTGAGCATCAACCGCAAACAAAGGTAATACTGGTAAACTGCCATAATCAACATTTGATGCCCTATACTGCCAAAAATGCAGAAGAAATAGCAAAGGGGATTATGGATCACTGCTTTATTTACTACTTAAGCGATGCATTACCTAAGATATTTGTTCATGAAATTGACAGTGATGGCAAACAGGTTTCGGTTTCTGTAGAACACTATTTCCAACTAGAAGCTAAAGATAAAGAAAAAAGTATAAAGATTCGTGAACATGACTTTAAATTATATGTCGTTAAGACAAACCAAGTAACAAATAGAAAATATAACTATGTTTCACTTTGTGCAAACTCTCGTAAAGTAGGTGGGAAAAAAGAACTGGCAAGATTTGACTCTTTATATGCCTACCCAATTACAGAAAATGGAGAATCAAAATATTTGGACGTTTACGTAGTATCTCCATACCTGGATTCTCATGTTAACAACCAGCGTACAGGTTTTAGGATTCCTGAATCGAATTACGACTATGGTTTTTATAGTGATGAGTCTTTAGACTTGTCAATTGAAGATATAATGAAAGCAATAGCAAAAGAGGTCGCAGGACTTTACGAAGCTTATGCTATTGAGACAAAAAAACGCAATATTAAGGAAGTAAAAGAGTATATTACTAAATGTGCTCCACAATATCGTAGTTTCTTATATCGAAAAGATGTTTTAGAAGAAATGCCCCCTAACTTGACAGATGATAAAAAAGACGAATATTTACATAGAGTAGCTTATCAAGAAAACATTAAGATAGAAGAAAAAATAAAGAATTTCATTCAACAAAAACATATAAACGACAAGCACATTGAAGAAATAGCTGAATCTATTAAGACAAAGACAGGATATGATTCGGACAAATTAGCGGAATATGTATTTAGACGGAAAGCAATAATAAAACTGTTTGAACGTCTTTTGGATAAGAGAGAAAACGGTTCTTATGAATTAGAAAGTATGATTCACAATCTCATCTTCCCGATGGGATTAACCAATCTTCAATTAGATTACCAATATCACAATCTATGGCTATTAGATGACCGCTTCTCAACATATCGCTTTATAGGGTCAGATAAATCCATCACGTCATTCAGCCAAATTAAAAGCTCGAAAGAACCGGATTTGATAATGATTAACAATGAACAAAACTTAGTTAATAACGCCATTTCATTTGGTAGTCAGGATGCTGGAGAGATTGGTTCCATGGTGATTTTTGAATTTAAGCGGCCTGGTGATACCGCACACCAAAAGAACACATCTGATTATAGATGGGAATTTTCAGAATTAGTAGAAAAGTATTTTGATGATTTTCAGTTCGGAAAAGAAAAAGACAAAAAGAATTATCGTGGGAACATTGTAAAGATAACAAGAGACACACCAAAATTTGGCTATGTCGTTATGGATGAAATGCCCGATAGTCTAATCGACTTTAATATTTCTCATGGATGGAGAAAGACTCCTTTTGGTTCGTATTATAAAATGAATCCTGATCAGAATCTACACATTGAAGCCATTACATTCCAAGGATTGCTTAGAAATGCAAGAGAAAGGAACAATCCTTTCTTTGATCATCTATTTGTTCAAAATGCATAAAACAAGTTGTAATGGACAATAATACCCAAAAAAGGATTAACTTTGCAAACGAAATAGATTATGGCACTGGCAATAAACATAGAAGACCTGCTGAATAAGCAGAAAATTGAGTCCAACAGGATTGAGTTCAAGAAAGGTTGGAATCCTGCAAGCATATACCATAGTGTATGTGCTTTCGCCAATGATTTCGACGATCTTGGAGGTGGGTATATACTTGTTGGTGTAGATAGTGATGACAATACAGGTATGGCTATCCGCCCCGTGGAGGGTGTACCCATTGAAAAGATCGACGGCATCCTTCAAGATATGGTAGGCTATAACAATAAGATGTCGCCCTACTATATGCCTAGGACTAGCGTTGAGGAAGTGGATGGAAAGCAGGTACTGGTAATCTGGTGTCCTGCTGGCATCAATAGGCCATATTCTGTTCCAGAGAATGTGACAGCGAAGAATGGAAGTAAGGAATATTTCTATATTCGCAGTGGGTCGAGCAGTATCATTGCCAAGGGGGAGGTGCTAGACGAACTGCGTGAATTAGCCAGTCGTGTACCGTTTGATGAAAGAGGTAATCCAGGCATCAAACTGGAGGACATATCCACACTGCTGCTTCGTGAGTATTTGGTGAAAGTTGGCAGTAAACTGGTTAACGAACTATACGAAAGGCCGCTGAGCGAGATTCTGGAGCAGATGGACTTGTATGTCGGGCCATCAGAGAATCGTATGCTGAGGAATGTGGCTGCAATGATGTTCTGTGAGAATCCAAGTAAGTTCTTTAAGCGGACACAGGTGGAGGTTGTTTTCTTCCCTGAAGGTCGGCTGGTGAATCCCAATAATCTATACGAAGCCCCTATTATCACTGGCTCCGTCACACAGATTATCGAGCGGACGCTGGAGTATCTGAATCGTATGGTAGTGATGCAGACCATCATTAAGCCCAAGAATGATAATCACAGCATCAAGTTCTATACCTACCCTTACCAAGCATTGGAGGAAAGTATTACGAACTCGCTCTATCATCGCGATTATCGGGAATGGGAGCCTGTTGTAATCACCGTTGAACCGAAGGGTATTACCATTCAGAACGTAGGTGGCCCAGATCGTAGCATCCCTGCTGCTGACATCAATCGTGGAGAGTTGCTTATTTCCAAACGTTATCGTAACCGTCGATTGGGAGAGTACTTGAAGGAACTGGAATTAACCGAAGGGCGTAGTACTGGTATTCCTACCATCCAGAATGTGCTGAAGTCCAATGGGTCGCCTCGCGCTATTGTCGTTACAGATGAAGAGCGCACCTTCTTCCGTATCACAATCCCCTGTCATGAAGGTGCAGGCAATATCATTGCTGACATTGCGACAAGAGAAAAATCACCAGATAGTTCTCAGGAAGTAGACAAGAATATCCCCGATGTCCTGAAAGATGTCCTAAAGAATGTCCAAAAGGATGTCCTAAAGAAACTGACTGAAAGACAGATAGATATATTGGAATTGATAGTGCTTAACCCAACCATCACATTGAATGAAATGTCCAAAAGGATTGATGTATCTGTAAAAACAATCCAACGAGACTTTACGGCTGTGAGAGAACTTGGTATTCAAATCAACAGAAAAGACGGAAAAACCTATGGTGAATGGGAGGTTCTCTCTAAAGAGTGAAGGATATATGGGTCATAGAAAGACGAAGAATAACAGTACCTTATTTGTACCATCGATTCGTAACTCACTGATTTACAACAGCGGTGAATTTCGAGGAGGTTAAATGAGACGCATAAGTAAAGACATAACAAAATGCAACGAAATAGCGTGTAGCTCTGGTGAGTTACACGCTATTTGTTTTTTATGCCCTCATGTTTGCTATTTGCTTATTCAGCCTTTTTTTA
>OCVV011354870.1_pt1 | contig 21155 bp, 22 predicted proteins | sample 1539721 | NCBI WGS metagenome assembly OCVV01 (sample SAMN02144230, study PRJEB22623) | gut metagenome | biome: sheep rumen | host: Ovis aries | place: New Zealand
CACCTCAAGTATGCCTGCGTCCTCCGCCTTGCTCTGCGAAATTTCTCGCTAACAAATTTGTTAAAGCGTTTAATGGATACTTAGTATTAGATATCCCAGCCAATTGCTAAATAATCTGTTCTTGCATTTTTATTGAAAATAGTTTATGATAGAGTTAAGATAACATCGCACGATTCAGGTGTACGGTGTTGCCTTAATAATTGCAGAAAGAGGTAATTTATGGCACGTTTATCTTCGAACGGCGGAGCTGCCGCCGAAAAGAAAAGAAATTTCTTTTCCTCCAACCCTGTGATGCACCGACTGGAATCGGTCAACGAATACAGCGAGAGCGACGCCGCTACCTACGGCGGTATCGCGGCTAAGACAGCCTTCTTCCTGCTGTTCTCGGTCATCGGCATTGCGGTGGAACGCGTCCTCTCCCCCATGCTCGCTACGGGTCAGACCATCGATCTGAACATCAAGGGCTTCCATACTTCACTGTACACAGGCGAGGTGATCGCGCTGTTCGCGAGCGTTATCCTTGCGATCGTGTTCCAGCTGCTCGCTTTCTTCGCAAAGCCCACCACCCCCGTCACAGGCGCGCTGTACTGCGTCACACAGGGCTATATGATCTCGTTTTTGATCTTCAAGGTACTCCACGGATATGAGTATCTCGGTCTTTTGGCACTGGCGATCACCATAACGATCGTTCTGGTGATGGCAGTCCTCTATGCAACCGGGCTCATCCGCGTGACCAAGAAGTTCAAGACGGTGATGATGACGCTGTTCATCACGGTGATCGCGGTATCGCTGCTGATGCTGATCGGCTCGTTCATCCCTGCTACCGCCGAAACAGTCATGCAGATCAGAAATAACTTTGCGGTATCGATCGGCTTCTCGGTGGTATTCATCATCATCGCGTCTCTGTTCCTGATCTGTGACTTCTCCACCATCGATCACGTGGTGCAGGATCAGCTGCCCAAAAAGTATGAGTGGCAGGCGGCGTTCGGTCTTTCCTTCACCGTGCTGTGGCTCTATCTCAAGGTGCTCGACCTGATTATCACGATCGCAGGCAACAACAAACGTTGATCGAAAGGATCGATTGAAGCATATATCAATGAGCAAAAAAGAACCGCGTGCAGTCAAAGGGCTGTACGCGGTTTATTGTGTGTAAATAAAAGGTTAAGCCGTCACGGCATGATAGCCTGACGATGACTGACATCATATAGGGATCGCCGTATACGACCTGTTTTGCATATGTAACACAAGTATTTGCATATGATCTGTCATTCTGTTCTTCTTATTTGACAGTCAACACGTCCGCAAAACCGGTTACCTCAAAGATCTCCTTGACCATATCGTTGGCGTTGATGATCGTCATAGAGCCCTGATTGTTCATCTTCTTTTGCAGCATGAGCAGCAGGCGAAGACCTGCGGAAGAAATGTAATCAAGGTTCTTGAAGTCGAGGACAAGCTCATTTACGTTGTCAAGGCTGTCGGTGAGTTCCTTTTCAGCCTGAGGGGTGGTGTTGGTGTCCAGACGCCCCTCAAAAGCCGCGGTGAGTTTCGTGCCTTCCGATTTCTTAGTAACAGTCATAGTAATCTTCTCCTTTGTATTTAGAATGATAATTTCACACTATTAGTTGTATTGTAACATAGATGATGAAAAAAATCACTACTAAATTTTAAAAATTTTTCGGTTTTTACGATAAAACTATTCTATGAATCGCTCGTCTCATGATGTCCCCGATTGCAATTAGTTGTCGGATATGGTAGAATGACAGTATAATTGAGATTGCCGCAGCCTGACGGTTGCACAATGACTTTTTTGACAGCAAGGTGGTATTATGATTATCGCGATCATCATCGGCGTGCTGCTGATCGCTTTTTTGATCGTCCTGTACGCAACGTATTACAAGACATTCTATTACCCGATCAAGAATATTTCCGAAACGAGGGGTCCTATCACCAAGACAAGGCACCCCTATCGGGATGAAGCGCGGGCAAGGGTCAAGGAGCTTGCCGCGATCGAATGTGAATTCATCACGACGCAGTCCTACGATCGGCTCAAGCTCGGCGCGCGGTACTATCAGGGGGACGATACAAAGCCGCTGTTCCTCTGCTTTCACGGTTATCACGGCTCCTCCCTGCGCGATTATTCGGGCGTGGGGCTGTGGCTGATCAAGGAGCATTATCCTGTCATCATGATCGACGAACGAGCTCACTGGCGCTCAGAGGGTCATACCATCACCTTCGGTATTCGCGAACGGTTCGACGTGCTGTCATGGGTTCATTACGCGTGCGAGCGGTTCGGCAAAGACCGCCCCATCTACCTGCACGGCATCTCGATGGGCGGCAGCGCGGTGCTGATGGCGTCGGGACAGCAGCTCCCCGATAACGTCAAGGGTATTATCGCCGATTGCGCCTTCGACGATCCCGAGCTGATCATCCGCCATGTGTGCGAGCAGATCAACCTTAACCCAAATCTGAGCTGGCCAGTCATCAAGCTCTCGGCGCTGATTTTCGGCCGCTTCAATGTCAACAAGACGACGGCCGCTAAGGAGGTCAAAAAGACGACCGTGCCGATCACGATCATCCACGGCGAGGGCGATGACTTTGTCCCCGCGCCCATGAGTGAAGCGGTGCAAAAGGCGAATCCCGATAAAATCGAGCGTCATTTGATCGCCGAGGCAGGTCACGGACTTGCCTACTATTACGACCCGCAGCAGTACAAGAGGATCGTGTACGATTTTATCGACAAAACAAGTTAAAGCATTTCCTTGATCCAATGGTATAATTAAAATGAAGTAATTTGCGCTGATCATCTAAGGAGGAAGAACAATGATAGAAGAAAAGATCATTCCCCTGCGCATCCCCTACCCCGACAGTGACGAAGAACGATTGGTGCGCGTGTATATCCCCGAGCATGAAGCGGGAGAGACCTTTCCCGTGATCTATATGACCGACGGACAGAATCTTTTTGAGGACACTCACGTGGAATTCGGCTGTTGGTATACAAGAGAATCGATCCGCGATGAGAAAAAGGCGACAGGCAAAGCCGCGATCATCGTCGGCATCCACAGCGACGCCGATCCGATGAAGCGCACCAATGAGCTGACGCCCCTTACAATCGGCGAGCTTGCCTGTCCCGAGGAGCTCAAATTACAGATCACCCCGCAGGGCGAGATCTTTGACGACTTTTTGGTCAATCGGGTCATGCCTGTCATTAAAAAAGACTTTCCCGTGGAGCGCGGCAGGAACGCGACCGCGATCTGCGGCAGTTCATCGGGCGGCTTACAGGCGTTCTTCACGGCGCTGAACCATCCCGATCTGTTCTGCGCGGCAGGCGTCCTCTCCCCCGCTTTTCTTCTCTATACGCCCGAGGATATGCGGGATTGGATCCACTCCAAATTACAGCCTGTCACGCCGTATCTCTACATTTATTCGGGAGCGGGCGACGATCAGGAAAAGCTGATCTATCAGAGCACTGAATGGACATACGAGATCCTGGAAGAGTGTTATCCTCCCGAAAAGCTCAATGAGGTGATCCTCTTCGAAATGCCCCATCACGAAACGGCATGGGAGCAAATATTCAAGGACTTTCTGCACACCTTCCTCCAACGACGTGCAGAATTTTGATGTAACAAGGAGATAAATAAGGCAATGGAACGAGAGAGCTTTCAATCCCGACTGGGTTTTATTTTAGTCAGCGCGGGCTGTGCGATCGGCATCGGCAATGTGTGGAAATTCCCCTACATTGCGGGTCAGAACGGCGGCGGCCTGTTCGTGCTGATCTACCTGCTGTTTTTGGCGATCATGGGCGTCCCGATTCTGACGATGGAGCTGGCGCTCGGCCGAGGCAGCGGACTGAGCATTGTCAAGGCGTACAAGAAGCTCGAGCCCAAGGGAACCAAGTGGCATATCCACGGATGGTTCTGTCTAGCGGGCTCTTATCTTTTGATGATGTTCTACACCACCGTGTCGGGCTGGATGATCGACTACGCGTACAAATTCGCCGTCGGTACCTTTGACAATATCACTGTTGAACAAGCTGATTCGGTATTCACCGATATGCTCGCGAATCCGTGGGAGATGCTGATCTTCATGGGACTGACGGTACTGATCGGATTTTTGGTCTGCTTCGGCGGCGTCAAGAACGGACTCGAGCGCGTCACAAAATGGATGATGCTGGCGCTCTTGACGCTGATCATCATATTGGCGGTCAACAGCCTGTTCCTCAGCGGTGCAGGCGAGGGCTTACGGTTCTACCTGATGCCCGATTTCAGTTCCATCCAAAAGGTCGGCTTGATGAATATTATCAGCGCCGCCATGAGTCAGGCGTTCTTTACGCTGAGCATCGGTATCGGCTCAATGCAGATCTTCGGCAGCTATATGTCAAAGGAAAGCACCTTGACCAGTGAAGCGATCCGCATCACAGCGCTCGACACCTTTGTCGCCGTGATGAGCGGTCTGATCATCTTCCCTGCGTGCTTCAGCTATAACGTCGCGCCTGCCGAGGGTCCCTCGCTGATCTTTGTCGCTCTGCCTAAGATCTTTATGAACATGCCGCTCGGTCGGCTCTGGGGCTGCTTGTTCTTCATCTTCATGAGCTTTGCAAGCCTCTCTACCGTCACGGCGGTATTCGAGAATCCGATCTCCGCGTGCATCGACAACTTTGGCTGGTCGCGCAAAAAATCCACGATCATCAACTGCGCTTTGATCTTTGTGCTGAGTCTGCCGTGCCTGCTCGGCTTCAACGTATTGTCGGGCGTCAACGTCCTCAACAAGGACATTCTGAGTATGGAGGACTTCTTGGTGAGCAACCTGCTCCTGCCCGTGGGCGCGCTGATATTCCTGCTCTTCTGCTCCTACAAATTCGGATGGGGCTTTGACAACTACCGCGCCGAGGTAAACACAGGCAAGGGCATCAAGCTCGGCAAAGGCTTGGTTTATTACTTCAAGTTTGTATTACCGATCCTGATCCTCTTCATCCTGATCTCGGGCTTGATCCCGAAAAGCTGAATATCATATAGAAAACAGCAGACCGTCGATCTGACGATCTGCTGTTTTTTCTAGAAATCGTTGAACAGAAAATCTGCCCAATAATACTGGCTCATGTATTCATTGGCATAGGCGTTGACCGTGCCCGCATCCAGCTCGGCGAAGCGGTAGTAGTCGCAGTCGAGCACGGCGGGATTGACCGACAGGGCGTTATAGCTCTTGTTGATTGCCTTGGCGGCGCCGTTCTTTTTGAGCGTTTTCACCATGCTGGAGATCAGCGTTTGCAGGTAGCTTTGTTGTTTTTTATCATAGGGCTCGTCCTCAAAGAGCGCCGCCGCGATCTCTCGTGTACTGCATGAGCTGCCGTGGCGATGAACCAGATAAGCGAAAATCTCTTTCGACTTACTGCGTTCAAACTTTACGGGTGTACCGTCGGGCAGGAATACATCGAAGTTGCCGAAGCACTGCACCTTTAACAGCGCGTCATTCTTCGGAATGATCGGGAAGCGCAGCTCCTCGAGCTCTCTCGCGACCTCTTCTTTGGTAACGGGCTTCATGATATATCCACTCGCGCGCATATCCATGGCGTCCGCCTTATACTCCGAGAAGCCCGTGACAAAAATAATATTCATCTTGGGATTGCTCTGCTTGAGCCGTTTTGCCACCTCGACGCCGTTCATGCCGCGCATATGGATATCGAGGAACGCGACGTCACAGCCGTTCTTTTCCGCTTCTTCCAAAAGATCATCCTGATCGTCAAACGCCAGAACCTCCGCGTCGGGCTTGACCTGCTTGACGCACATTTCGAGCATTTGCAGCGCCAGCTGTTCATCATCAAGACACAGTATCTTCATTTCTTTGACCCTCCTTCGGGAGTATGACTGTCGCGACAGTGCCCTCCCCTATTGTACTTTCTATCGTTACTTCGCCGCCGCACATATCCTTGAGCCGTCTTTTGGTATTCTCCATACCGACGTGCGATCGGCCGTCCTCTTTCTTCGGCGCATTGACGTCAAAGCCTACGCCGTCATCCGACACGATCACCTCATAGGCGGTATCTGTCTCACGGGTCGCGATCGTGACCGTGCCGCCCTTCTTCTTCATACCGACGCCGTGCTTGACGGCATTCTCTACCAGCGGCTGGATGCTCAGCTGCGGAAGGACGAAATCGGTCGCCGTGACATCATATGCCACATTCAGCTTATTGCCGAAGCGGAGCTTCTCGATATACAGATACTTTTTCAAGTGCTCTAGCTCCTGATCGAACGGGATGGGCTTGGTTTGTTTCAAGGAATCCATATTGCCGCGCAGATACTTGGCAAAGGTCACGGTCGCCTCCTGTGCGGTATCGGGATCGATCTTGCACATCATCGCAATTGAGGTCAGAGCGTTATACATAAAGTGTGGCTGGATCTGCGACACCATCACGCTGACCTTCGCTTCGTACAATTCCTTTTGCATCTGCTGATAGCGGATCGATTCGAGATACTGCTTTCGCAGGTCGCGCACCAAATGCACCATCTGGTAGATCATGGTGATCGCGAGTCCGAAATAATAGAAATGGATATCCGTAAAATGGACATAATGATTGATAACGTCGATCAAGATGGAGATCGTCAGCGGCGTCCATGAAGCGAGAATGATGACCGCGTCTTTGTTATTGCGGATCTCGGTGAACAGGAGCACCGTGAGGATCACAATACCGACCGCCGTGCACAGATAGACATTCGGCGAGGTCGCGTACAGATCACGCACACGGGTGAACTGGAGGATCGTCGCACCGATCACAACAGCAAGATACAAGGTAGCGGTCACATTGGCGATTGCGCGCGTCACCTTGCCTGTCAGATTGGCTTTCAGATAGAATAGGATCATGATGATCAGGCAGTAATTGAGCAGGGTCTCGATGATCATACAGGCGGCAGGGTCGGCGATCCAAAGATTCAGATACCGCGCCACGCGCTGTCCGATCATGAACATGCCCCAAAAGAAGCACAGTGCGCCGAACGCAAGGTATTTATAATTGATCTTGCCGAGGATAAAGCCCGCAACGGGAAACAGGAACAAGCCGAAGAAGCAAACCAACAAAAATGCCAGTACAGGCGGCATGATCTCAAAGAAGAATTTGAAATAGGAACCGTTCGCCTCACTGTAGAGCACCTGAAAGCAATCGGAAAAGCTCTGCTGTGCAAACGGATAAGGGTTCTCCACCTCAAAGATAAAATCCTTTTCACCGAGCAGTCCGTCGGGATTCAGCGTCGTTGTGTATATGGTGTATGTCCAATAACCCGGCGTATCGGGGAAGCTGAGATCCTGCAAGGTTCCGATTGTATAGTTTTTATCAAAAGAATCCTTTTGGAGCATTGGATCATTCGGATCCTCCGCAATTTCCAGATACATCTGGCGTATCGTTTCTTTATTGCGGTAAGTCAGCTCAAACACAGGCTCGCCCTGAGCGGTTTTCATCGTGTACCAGACGTTTTGTGACGAGATCGTCATATTGGCGTACATCATGGTGGCGGTCTCATTGATCTTGCCCTTGAAAACGATTTTATGGAACGACTCGTTGATCGGTTTATCCGGTTCGATCGGCTTCCACTCACCGCCGTCGATGGAATACTCGCCCTCCATGAAGATCGACTGGTCTCTGGTGTTATCGATCTTGATAAAGTAGTGCGCGCCGTATACGACCAGTCCGATGAACAGCACCACCAACATGAGTACGCCTATCGCTGTCCACCTTTTACTGCCGAGCACTTTTGTCATACGGTCACCCCTTTCTCGGCGATTCACTTAACTAAATGTATTATAAAAAACAATTCAATGAAAGTCAATGTACTGATTGCGCGTCTATCAGATTTGACTCAGGTGATCCAACAAAAGTGAGAGGCCGCGGCGAGCGCAGCCCCTGACACGATTATGAGGAAATCATGAATTAACGAATCTTATGGACGAGCTTATGATTGACAGAACACCATGCCGATGATCCTAACGCACACCATCACGATATTGTGATCATGCGAAATAGCTTTTATCAATTTATTGAGCTTGCAGATGACGTTATCTTTCATCACAGTCTTATCAGCGGTAGTTGCCGACACGCTGCTATGAGTATCGCTTGTATCCTTCTTCAAAGTCACTCCGTCAATTCCTTCGGCAAAGAACTGCTCGACTGTCTTTTGGAATGAATTGATGGAAGCCTGACGGACAACAGCCTGATTCGATGCAGCCGCCGAAGCGGTTGTGACGGTGATCGCTCCGACCGAAAAAATGGTGATGAGCGCAAGTACGCATGCGATGATTCTGATATTAATGTTGTTCTTTTTCATTTTAAAAGCCCCATTTCATAGTCGTTCATCTTTTTATTATCTGTCAAGGCTAGCCTCTCTCCTGTTTTCCCTTGACTGTGACTACAGTATAGCAGGGGGCACTGCAACAACTTTACAACAAATGACAATACAAATCAAAAAATGTTTACAAAGCATCAAATAAATGCATTGATAATCTATTCTCTTGCGGTAATGTTCATTATAGTTCCAGCGGAAAGAAAACACCAAAGTGATAGAAACAATGATAGAACTCAGTGAAAACGACAAAATTGTCAAGGTAAAGAAAAGCCTCAGGAACAGCTTATATAAGCCATTTCTGAGGAGTAGATTCGGTACGAGTGTTCAAACGGACTGAAAGAAAAGCAAAGAGGTAAGTACACCGACATCATAGATGAACTCATAATCAAGTTCACAAAAGCCAAAGTCAAAAATATCAGGATTAAGGAGGTCTGAAAATGGAAATCACATATACAATGCAAGGTGACTATTTGCTGCCGAACTTAACACTGCCCGAACAGGATAACCGACCAATCGGCTTGTGGGGACAACAACCCCTTCGCTATATCAAACGAAGCCGCCCGATTCTTTATACCAACCTACTCACAAAATGTAAGCTGAATAAATATCTTACTGATATTGATGAACAGGCACAGAAAATGTACGATGAGCTTGTGCAGGCTTTCGCAAAAGAAGAAGGCTGCACTGAGCAGCTAAAAGCTACCGACCAAATGCTATGGGTACGCAAGATGAATAACGCTGCCCAACGAGCGAGAGAAGTTGTAAACAAAGAAATAATCTATAACTAACACGAAGGCTGATGTAGTTCTTAATTGAATTACATCAGCTTTTGTATAGTTGCAGTCTCAAATGTTGCGTATTTTAAGAAATCGTTGCGTAAATGCAGAAAAAGTATTCCACCGTTGCACAAAGCGTCTTTGCGTTGCAAAAACGCCAAAGCATCATCTAATTGTTGCAACTTTGATTTCTTCCGTTGCAAAAACTCAAAATATATTTACAAATTATGCAACAAGGCGTATTATATATTCACAGAATCAAAAGAGATTTAGGAGGAAATAAAAATGACACAAAAAGAAACGATTTTTTTAGGAAGCAGGCTGACTCAGCTTCGTGAAAAAAACGGAGTAAAGAGCTTACAGGCAATGATGGATTTATTAAATAACAGCGGTAACGATGAATATGCTGTTTACAACAAATCTACTCTATCGAGAGTCGAAAGCGCTTCCGTTGGAGAAAAAACCGTTGTTAAATGGGCAAAAGCCTATTGTGATGTTTTGGGATATTCTAAGAAACAAACAGAGTTATTTCTTAGAGGTGACAAAATCGCTGTTCCGGATACCTCGGCTCTAATGAAAAATCCTCAACTCGTTGAAGAACTTGGAGAGGAATACAATATGGTTGTTATCCCTGACATTGTTATTCGTGAATTAGATGGTATCAAAAATTCTAATTCCGGAGCAATAGGAACTCGTGCTTGGGAAATTATACGTGGAATCGGCTACGGTGAGCGAGTTATCAAGATGGATTATAATGGCGATAAATCAATCGAAAAAGACGAGCAAATAATTATCGTTGCGAAAGAAGCAGCCGAATTATATAAGCGTGAAGTTCAAATAATTACAGATGACGCTGATTATTCTGCATTTTTGAAAGGAGATGATACTGTAACCGCATTACATTTACGGGAATATATGATTACAAAACAGAAGCTTGTCAATATGAAAGGACTCGTTGAACTTGACAAATACTATGCTGATGATTATTCTGACGTAAGTATTCCCGACGAAGAAGAAATCAATGCATTTCTACCCGATGGCAACACACTGATTATCTCTATAGTTAGGAATCGCAGCCATAGCTTTGAACAAAAGAAAGAAAAGATTCGCTGGCTAATATCAAATGGAGCAGATGTAAACAAGCGTGATTGTAACCGGAGATATTTTCCGCCGCTTACTCACGCTATTCAGATGGGAGACTATCCGATGTTTATGTTTTTGTTAAATGAGTGTCAGGCAAATCCGAATATAGGTAGCAGAAACCCGCACGATGCAGGAAAGCTTAGACAAAGAGAAAAAAATGAAGGCAATATGCCTTTAATGGTGGCAGCGTGGGATGGAAAAGCAGAGTTTGTTAAGGCGTTATGCGCTGATGAACGTACAAGTATCAATCAACAAGACGCAAATGGCTTCACGGCTTTAATCAAAGCCTGTGCAAACGGATTTACCGTTTGTCGAGATATTCTTTTACAAGCCGGAGCAGACACAAAAATCGTTGATATTGATGATATGAATTATCAAGATAGATATAATGAGTGTCTTGAGCAAGGAAAAATGAAATTTAGGCATAAATCAAAAAAACATAAGAAGTCTTCAAAATAATAGTTTTAGGAGGTGATCTTTATGACAATTCAGAACAGAGCAAATGAAATCCTTGACCAGATGACAGCATTCTCTAAAGAGAGCTACACTAAAAAAGAGTATCTTCCTGAGTTGTTGAAGCTCCAAAGTGAGATTGTACGCCTTACTTTTAATGACGAACACGCTGAAGAAGCAAAGCTTCGCCTATGGGATGTAAGCGATCATCTCAAGATGATGAACACAGAGTGCGGTGGAGTTGCCGATCACGAGCTACACAAGTTTTTGAACTCAAGTAAAAAAATCAGCAGCGAAATCAAAGCAGAGGTCTCCGGCTTCAAAGGCGAACAAATAGTATTTAATGCTTTAGAGAGCCTAAGCTGTTATAATGCAATCCTTCGCAACGTCGAACTTGAATATGACGGCAAGCGCACAGAGATTGATGCAATTGTATTTACTCATCGTGCAGTATTCATTATTGAAATAAAAAACAGCAAAAAGAATATTTTTATCGATGAAGAAGGTGGTTTCTACCGAACAGGTCAATCAATGCATTATGATTGCAATATTGCTGATAAAATGTATGACCGATATACAATGCTTAAAAAAGCGCTTGATACAGCAGGGTTAGGATATGTTAAGATTTTTAATATAGTTACATTTACTAATCCCCGAATCGACGTTGAAAACAAGTATTATCGTTTGAAGGTTTGTGGAAGCAACTACCTCCCGACATATATCGATAAATTCCAAAGTGACAATTGGTACTCGGATGAAAATATCGGAACAATGGTTACGGCTGTTGAAGATGCCAAGTGTAAGGAGCCGTTTCAAATGCCCGTAAATATGGACGACTTCAAGTTGAATTTCGCTACCTTGATGGCGACGCTTGAATGTTCCAAAGAAGAGAAAACTGCCGATGCCGAAATTGACGAAGTTCCGGCAAAGAAAGCACCTCAAGCAAAAAATGACGAGAACGAGACCGTTCATATCTTCCGTCCGTCAAACTTTAGAAGAGGAGTTGTTGCTGCATCAGTCGGCTTTGCAGTATTAAATATAGCTGCATTTGGAATCAACGCCTTGTTAAAGAGCACACGCTGAGAATCGGAAAGTGCCTGATTCTTCTCATACATAACTTCAATACACGAAAGGATGGTCGTTATGAAATACATTTATACCACAAATGAATGGAAAGGTTACGGCAAACAAAATTACTACCACAACGAATACCGTGACGAGGGTGACGAAGTAGTAAAATACAAGTGCCATCGCCAGAAGTTCTTTGACGGTCACGAAAACAGTTGGGAAACCGATGAAAAGGCAGTGGATTCTTGGAAGAAGGACGATCCCGATATGCCTGACTGGTTGCACAACTATCTTTAATCTTGTAAACGCATAACCAATAACTAATGGAACGCAATCCGTAATCAGACTTAGACTTGGTTGCGGATTGCGGCAAGCCATTATTAGGAGAATAAAATGATAAACCGAATATGTATATCAATCAATAACCGCTGTAATCTTGCCTGTCGGTATTGCCACTTTAGAGAGAAGGGCAAAATCGAATCCTCCGATATGAACGTCTTTGAAATTCTTGATAATGTTAAAGCGTATGCTACGCAGAAATTCAAAATCGGTTTTGTCGGCAACGGAGAAGGTTTTTTAGATTGGGAGCTTTTGAAAAGCTACATCAAATACATCGAAGACAATCCTTTCATCAGCGCATACACTATCACAAATGGCACGATTCGCCTTCCGGATGATGATATTCGATTTTTAGAAGATCATCATATTAATGTCGGATTTTCGATAGACGGAAACAAGGAACTACACGATTATTACCGTTGCAACTCTTTTGACAGCGCAGTTTCCAATGTGGAACATTATAAAAGTATCACAGGTCATTATCCCACATTTAACGCCACTGTCGGCAATGAAAGCCTTGAAAATGCCGATAAAATAATCGCATTCTTTTCAAAGTATGGTACAAGAGTAACATTTTCACGTATGATAGGTAAATACGGAATCACATTGCAGCAGTATCGAGATTTTCTTGCTTATGCAGAGAAATATATTCCTGTCAGACGTGGCGGAAAGGATTGCACAATGTACGGCGGTCAATGCGGCGCAGGTACAAATAACTATTTCTTTGCTAACGGTAAAGTATATTATTGCGGCAACTGTATTGATTTACCTCCCTTAGGCTCAAGCAGTATGACCTTTTGGGAGTTGGAAAAGATTAACTTACAGTTTGACCGAAATTATTGCTATAAGGAGACGCTATGAGAATTGGATTATACGGAATGCCCACATCGGGCAAAACACATATTTTGGATCGGATTGACTTTATCGAGGTTCTTGTAGGCAGTAAGCTTCTCCGTGAATACGATCCGGATTTTGACAAACAGCCGGAGCATATTCGTGAGCAAGACCGAAAAGCAGTAGCCAATATTATGCTTTCTAAAAAAGACTTTATAATGGACGGGCACTATGCTTTTGGAGACACCATAGCTTTCACCGAAGAAGAAGGCAATATGTATGATGTCTACTTGTACTTATATATAGAGCCTGCAGTATTAAGAAATCGAATCAAAAACTCTCCCAAAAATCAAAAGTACGCCCACTATGATGTTGAGAAATGGCAAAGCCGTGAGATTGATGGCTTGCGTGAGTATTGTCATAAGCACAATAAAGATTTTTATGTTGTGGACAATCCGCCCACTAATACTTTTGAAGATGTGTCACAGGTTATTGAATTTATTAAAGCCATTAAAGATGGGTACAGTTGCGCAGAATACGCAAAGGAATGTGTAGATAAAATAATCGGACACACACCTGTTGGTACTATCTATCTTTTGGACGGCGATAAAACTATTACCGTTGAAGATACAAGCAGCAAGATTCTTGGCTATTCAACACATTTATACGACGGGAATTTTTACACAGGTTATCAAGCGTGGAAGCAACGCAAGGAATTTGATGAATATATATGCCCTGACTTAAAGAATACGGCAATTGAGTTTAATAGACAGATATTAAATCATATTCATAATCCTGCATACATACTGACTTCCGGCAATGAGACCATCTGGAAATACATCTCGCATATATTGGATATTCCGTGCTTTGACGGAGCAGAAATGTCTGCTGAAACCAAATTGTATATCACTAAGCATCTGCAGGAAGCAGGATATACTGTTATTGCATACGGTGATGGAATGAATGATTACTATATGCTCAAGCAGGCAGATAAAGGTTTTTTGAAAACAAAGCCGAACGGCGAGATTAGCCGTTCGCTAAAAGGAAAGGATTTGGAGGGATTGACATTTGTTTGAACTTGAGCATACAGAACAAATAAAGCGGTTAATCGAGATCACAAAGTCGAACTCAGGCATTTCAGGTCCTGAACTTGCAAAAGCACATATAGAGCTTGGCAGGCTGCTTTCCGCTTATCTTCCTGTTGAACCTATGGATACTACGGTAATAGCTATGATGCGTGGCGGTATATTCTTTGCACAGGGAATTTACTTTGGTCTTGGATGTAAGTTTCAGCTTTTTGATCCTAAAAAGGAGCAATATATCCGACCTCAAACAAAGTATGTCATTGTTGCGGATTCTGTCATCAACACAGGCTCCACAATTAAGCCTATCCTTGAACCCGACACGCTTATAGCCTCTTGTGTGATTAATGAAAAAGCTGTACCGTTTTTCCAAGATCAGCTATATACCGTAAGAGTTTCTAAAAACTCCTTTGTTGGAAGCAACATAAAGAAACAGAAAGGCAGAATGGGACCGGATACGACAATGCGGTTGTTTAACCTAATCTAAGAAACATATCCTTGAAACAAAAAAGCTGATGCAGTCCGTATTGGATTACATCAGCTTTTTGATTTCTGGAAGAAACAAGTGCATAATCGTTGCAAGAATCTTTTTTAGATAGCTTTGATTGAAACCTTATCCTTTGTCTTTGAGTTTAATCGAAACATCTTTTCCAAGCGCATCAAATATTCTGATTAAAGTATCAATAGAGATATTATGACGACCACTTTCTATACGACAGATATTTGATCGATGCATACCGGTGAGTTTAGCTAGTTCCATTTGAGAAAGTCCTTTTTCGAGCCTTACCTGAACCATTTTAGATATTATCGCCTGACGCTTTTTAACAATATCATCGCTTGTTTTGATATAAACCACCTCGAAAATTTGTTATCATATATGATAACAAAAGCTAAGAGATAAAAAGAGTGTAAACAGGAATGAACGGTAAACCTTAGAGCTTCCACAATATTAAAACAACGACTTATCAAGAAGAAAATCAATGATACCAATATTGAGGAACCCGTTATCATCATACCATCTTTTGCGGATATCTTGTCGGACTATTATCTTTGGGAATGAATCTCCAGTTAGGGAAAGAGGTTTATATTCAGTGATGATTTTATCCTCGGTTTCCATAGCATAGGCGGATTGAATATATATCTTCTTGCCGCCCTTTGTTGCTATAAAATCTATTTCCCTCGCAACATTTTGACGATTACCGGATTTGTTTTTCTCCGAAGAATACACGATTCCGATATCCACAGAGCAACGGTGTATAGTCAATTCGTTATAGACGATATTTTCCATTATATGCGTCATTTCGTTTTGACGAAAACCGATACGGGCGTTTCGCAAGCCTACATCCTCACAGTAATACTTGTTTGGGTAGTCAAAATATGACCTTCCTTTTACATCATATCGCTTGCACTCGTTGAATAAGAAAGCATCCTCTAAGTGATTGATATATGAACTGACTGTATTGGTGGAAACGACACTACCTCCGCTTCGCTTCTGAACAGAATTCATTGAGTTAGCAATCTTGGAGGGATTAGTAAGAGAGCCGACAGACGAGCAGAGCAAATCTAAAATGCCTGATAATACATCTTCTCTTTTGATCTTTTTTCTATCAACAATATCTTTGATATATACCTCTGAAAAAAGAGAATGCAGGTAGCTCATTTTGGCTTCGTCGTCAGGACGTGAGAGGATAAGCGGCATTCCGCCGTAGAGAGCATAGTCAAAGAAAGCGTCGGTTTTGTCGCCGCCTGCTGCCGAATAATATTCTGCAAATGATAACGGGTGTACTCTTATTTCATCGCTTCGACCTCTAAATTCGGAGAGAATATCGCTTGACAGCATCTTTGAGTTACTGCCTGTAACATACACATCTAAGTTTGAAAGTTCCTTAAGGTCGTTAAGAGCGTCGTAAAAACGTATCTTCGCTCCATCGGGATTGTACGGATTTGGAACTTCGTCGGACATCTGAATCTCGTCCACAAAGAGATAATATTGTTCGCTTTTGCCCTCGGCAATGCTCCTTACATATGAAGCAAGCTCCAGCGGGTTACGATAACGAATATCTCTTGCAAGGTCGAGTTCGACAGTAATGATCTGTTCTGGCTTTACACCTTGCCCGTACAGATAATTCCTATAAATTGTACGAAGGAGATAGGACTTACCGCAACGGCGAATACCCGTTATGACCTTGACCTGACCATCCCAAGCATATGATTTTAGCTGAGATAAATATGAATCACGTTTTATTTCCATTAACAACAACTCCTATTGAGAACTTTACTTACATATTATTCAACCTCTCAATTAAATTATACGTGATGAGAATCAAAAAGTCAATATTTTCATTGAGAATTTCACTTGTTTGTTATTGAAGTTTTCAATGAATAAATTAATCTACCACTCTCCTTACTAAATGAACGAAATTGAAAATAAAACGTGGTTTGAATAAATATTCTCCCATATGTGTAATTACATACTTGAAGGCCTTAATAAAGTAAATTTCTGCTCAATGATGGGAATTTCTTTATCTATAAAGGGAGTTTTATCCACTAATCTACAAGAGAAAGCCTTAAAATTGATTCCTTTGGTTTTTCCAACACAATAATAGCTGTAAAACTCAGATTTCTTATTTATCCGTATGACCTTTACATATGGGTTTAATGAGACGATAAAGTAATAAACAGAATAACCCTTGTCCATCAAAGAGAAAAGCTGTTTATACTGGTTTAACGCTCTTTCGGAATATACCGTAGGAAAAATAGCTTATTTATCAGTCGTGATTAAGCTCTTAATTTCGAGGATCGTCTGAGAATCTTTAATTATAAAACCAGCCTTATATTTTTCTAAGTGTTTTTCTTTTTGAACCGTCTTCCTTTTTCCAAGGAAGGAAAAGCGTCTTTTATTTATAGAATTCTCAATGGCTTTATTTGCAAGCGAGGAATTCAATAGGATAAAGCTTCTTTTGTATGGTAAAGCTAGTAAGGAATACTGAGTCCGTGTGTTTTTTGAGCTTGTTGGAATTAGTATTACCTTTTTGTTTTCTAAGGATAAAAAATCACTTAAGTGACAGGATGAAGGAACATAGCAGATATTATCCTGATTATTTATTGCAACCTCGCATAGAAATCTATTTTTTAGCTCACGCTTAAAGATTCCCAAAACGAATCTATCTGTGCCCAATGTGGGCATTTTTATCATCTCCTTACAGAGTGCTTAAAAACTCCTCGAGTTCATTTTCGGTAATATATAAGCCCTGTAAACGTTTTGTATCTGTTTCTGTTACCATTAACATATCGCCTTTACCGAGAAGGTTTTCAGCACCAGACATATCGAGTATGGTTAGCGAATCCGTATGGGAAGGAAGCCTAAAGGATACTCTGAAGGGAATAACCGCTTTCAAGGCACCGGTAACAATCTGTGCAGAAGGACGTTGAGTGGCAATAATAAAGTGAATGCCGAGGCTCCTTACTCTCTGGAGAAGCATTAACAAGGTTTTTTCAAATTCCTTACGTGTTCCAAGCATTTCAGCGGCTTGTATCAAGTCCAAATATTCATCAATTATAACTAAAAGACGCTTTAGCTTGTTATTGGGATTCTTTGAATTATAAGATTCGATGTTTTTACTTTTACAGGAGCGTAGAGCTTTGGTTCGCACTTCCTTGTCTTTTTCATTAATCTGCGTTATTTTCTCTAATGCTTCCTCGGCATCAACCACTATATTTCCGCCATACAAATGTGGGATATCCTCAAAGAAACAAAATCCGTCTGTTTTGGATCAATAATGAGAACCTCAAGCTCATCCTTGCTGAATTGCTTTAGTAAGCTTACTAAAATGCTTTGTAGGAATACGGTTTTGCCAGAGCCTGTGGTGCCGGCGATTAGCATATGAGGTGCATCAGCTATATCAATAATCTCAAAGCTTCCATCAGGTGCTTGTCCTGCGATTACATTGAGATAACCACTAGCGTTTTTCAGCAGCTCCAAATGCTCATTTAGGCTTATAATACTATTATTTGTTACAAAAGGAACATCTACTGAGATGTATTTTGTGCCTTTTATGTGTTCAATCAGTATTTCTCCATTAGCTTCAAGCTGAATTCCAATATCCTCCTTAGCCTTCAGTAACGAACGGATAGTTTCTCCAGATTTTAATTCAATTTTAAACCGTGTAAAACGTGTTGCTTCTTGTACCTTATCAACAGTTACAGGAAAAGCGTGAATATTAAAATCCCTTAAAACCTTATTCATTCGAGCGCATTTTTCTTCAAGAATCCGTTGATTGGCTTTTTTATCCAACTCAGCTTGATTGCTCTCTTTTAAATCGGCTTCAGATGGGGATTGAGTTTTCTTTGTTTTTTTCTCAATTTCATCGGCTTCATCAGCTATTGTGGAGTTATTTTCGTAATTTGCTTGATTTAGCTGAATTGTTGTTTGTGCTTCTTATTCTTCAAGCATCGACAAGCTAAAGGATGAGTTTGATACAATTGCTTGAATTATCTGACTACCTAAGGGTAGTTAAATAATAATTCTTGCCCTTGTAGCAATCAGCACCTTTATATAATTGCTTGTAGGTGCTCAACTTCTCGTTAAAATTCACATAGTAAATATTCATATTTATACAAACAGAAAGCTTCCCTGCAAATAAATCATTTAATTGCACAACATACTCTCGTTTGATTTTTGGTGAAAAACTCGCTTGAAATAGAGCGTCATAAACCTGCTCTCGAAGAATTTCACGTCTGGATATTGTAGTGATTTTTTTCTGTCTTACTGATCATTTCAAGTATTAATGCTTCAATAACAGAGGCTTGATTAACCGCATCGCCTTTAATTGTTTTGTGAGCTTCATCAATCTCAAAGGCTTTATAGGTTTTAACCTCAATAATATCAACAGTAACGTCAGCCTGTGATTCATCCGAGAGATTTATTCCGATGAGATCAGGTAGGTGTCCGTCATCTCTTTCTGACAGCCATTCCTTAGCAAGCTGAGTATCTCTAGGCCTGGTCAAAGATTTTGTTGGTAGAATGAGAGATGATACTCAGCAAGCCATCGTCATTGACCTCACGTGTGGCTTCGATAATTTTTTGAATTCCCTTTTCTTTTGGAAGATAATTTCCTAAATCCTTTACAAGAGTATCATAACCACGAATGAATTTTAAGCTGTTGTTTGAATAAATACCAATCGATCTATAGCTATTCTCTTTATAATATAGCTTTTCGCTAGCAGCTCGTAACGAAGCATCCCAGCTTTTTAGGCTTCGGTCAAGGATTACTAACCAATCCGCCTTATTCAATATGCTGTCATAAGTCGATTTTTTTAAAGGTGTATGAAAATAGGTTCCTGTATGACTAAAGGAAGAAGGGTGTTCGTTAAGACGTTCAATTATTTTTGAATAGGTTGAGAACAAGCCTCCCTCGTTTGCAGGACTTATCTCGACCTTCTCGTCAATAGCGTCATAGGTGTATACCTTTGGAACGCATAATGGATGAATGTGCAATAGCTTATTATTCTGTCGTGGGAATCCTATGACAAGACCGTGAGCGGCAAGCTAAAGCCCTATTTTGAGTCAAAGAGGTACAAGTTCAAGGATATGAAGCCGGAGGTATTCACCAAGTATTTTGTATTTCTCTCTCAACACGGTAAGTCAAACGGCAAGGGCGGACTGAGCTGCAAAACGGTCAAAAATATCCGAGGCGTGTTGTCTTCGGCGTATAAATACGCTCTTGAGAATCGCTATGTTAATGAGAATCCGGTATTAAGGAGCCGTATGCCGTCATTTCCGAACAGCATCAAGAAGGACGTTCCCGAGTACAACGCACAGCAGGTCAGGAAGCTCCTGCTTTTCGCAAAGGAACACGAGAGCCATATCTACATATTCCTGCTTCTTGCCCTCTATACAGGGCTGAGAAAGGGCGAATTGCTCGCCTTAACGTGGGATGATGTAGACTATGATAAAAAGCTTTTACGTGTAAACAAAAGCAGAACAGGCAGCCGCAAGGACGTGACAATGCAAATCACAACGCCGAAAACGGCGAGCAGTAACCGCAAAATCCCGATAAACGATTTTGTAATCGGAGAGCTGAAAGCCGAAAAGCAACGTCAGGAGGATTACGCCAAGCTGCTTGGCAACGGCTACGACAAAAGTCACAACTTCATTGTGCGCACCGTTCTCGGAAAGCCATATGTCAATCTCAGTGCAATCAATAGAGTTGTAAATCGTCTGACCGAGAATGCCGGCTTGCCGCATTGTACGATCCACGGCTTTCGCCATTCCGTGGCGAGTATCCTCGACGACAACGGCGTACCGATTCAGGACATTTCCGTTTTGCTCGGACACGAAAGTGTAAACACCACCGAGAGAATTTATATCAACCGCCGCAAGACCGCAAAGGAGGCGACGATTAACACTCTCGACAGTGCCATAAATTTGAACATTGCATAAAGATGGTAGAATTTTTGGTAGAATTAAAAGAGAAAAGGCTTCGGAAATCGCTTCCCGAAGCCAAAAACGAGTGGCAGGGGCAGAAGGACTTGAACCCTCGGCACGCGGTTTTGGAGACCGCTGCTCTACCAACTGAGCTATACCCCTAAATATTGAGTTGTACGAGTAGGTGTCGCATGAACGTGCGGCACTTTCTTTCGTGCGAGAATTAGTATATCATCGAATGGATAAAATGTCAAGATAAAAATGAAAACTCTGTTGATTATCCCGGGCAGATTCTACAGGTTTTTGATGGTGATGGCGGTTTCAGCAAAAGGATCGCCTCATTTGTCCCCTTTCAAGAACATTTCTTCCTTTTTCAGCAGAGAAACCAACTTTTTCTCCATGCGGCTATTCTGCGGCTTGATGTAAACTAGGACGAGCATGGATTTTAATTTATGCTCATTTTTTTACCAGAATCAACGCATCAATACGATAACTTAATTTTTCATCAGTAGTATATCTATTCACAATCCGCTTGACATTTTACATAGATTTTACATAACTGTTGTTGTAGAATTGACAAGGTTATTTTATAATGAACATAAAACGGAGGATAATACTATGCTCATTTATATATTGGAAGATGACGAGAATATTCGTGAGATCGAGAGCTATACACTGCAAACAAGCGGATATGAGGTAAAGGATT
>OCVV011337555.1_pt1 | contig 21153 bp, 26 predicted proteins | sample 1539721 | NCBI WGS metagenome assembly OCVV01 (sample SAMN02144230, study PRJEB22623) | gut metagenome | biome: sheep rumen | host: Ovis aries | place: New Zealand
GGGCTACATGACCAAGTTGGGCATCTGGAAGCCAGAGTACATGGTGACCGTCGAAATCTGTGCAGGCTTGATGGATCAGTACGAAAAAATCAGCGAAGCCTGGATTGAATCCGGAATGAATCCGGTGGAAGTCACTGATAACGGCGGCACGAAAAAATCCGGCACCGTGGCTACGCTCGAAAACCTTAGGAAAGATATTCTGGCGTACCAGAAGGAACTCGGACTCACGCCCATGGCGATCAAACGACTGAATGCACAGGAAAATCTTCCGCAGTCTTCTGTGCTCTCTGACGCGCTTAGAAAGCTGGCGTAAACATGGCTGTTTACACTGGCAAGTACATCAAAGAAGTGGATGCCTATGTCGATGGCGTGATCTCCGGGAAGATCCTCGCAAACCATGACCGTGTTCTCGCCTGCCATCGCTTCAGGCGGATGCAGGAAAAGTACGAATGGAATCCTCGCGACGCAGACTTCGTGATCGGTCTGATCGAGAGCACCTGGGTGCAGCGACAGGGTGAGGACATGAACGGCGTTCCTTTTAAGGACAAGCCGCTTCTGCTCCAGCCGTGGCAGAAATTTGTGTGCTACGGCATTTTGTGTTTTTACCATCCGGGCACCTCGCTCAGAGTCGTGCATGAAGCGCTGATTTTCATCCCGCGTAAAAACGGGAAAACAAGTTTCGTGGCGGCCTTATCCTTCGCGATGTCCGTGCTCCAGCGGAAGAGTGGAGCGGTCACGTACGTGGTCGGCGCTGCTCTGAAGCAGGCGAAGGAAACTTTCGACAGCTGGTCCTACAATATCGAGCATCACATGTATCCTGGATTGGCGCAGGCCAAGAAAGACGGCTGGCGGGTGCTCGACAATAACATGGAGCACAAGATCGAGAATGAGGACATTGCTGGTGGATCCGTAAGCCTAAACGCACTGGCCAGCAATCCCGACGGTCAGGATTCATTTAACTGTAATACCGTCATTGCTGATGAAATGCACGCCTATAAGCGGCCGAAACAGTACAACATTCTCCGGGAGGCTACTGCTGCTTATGCCAACAAGCTGGTAATCGGCATCTCGACTGCCGGCGACGATGGCACCGGATTCCTGGCCCAGCGCGTCGAGTACTGTCGGAAGGTGCTCAACGGTGTGATTGAGGATGACCAGTATTTCATCTTCATCTGCTGTGCTGATCCAGATCCGACGACAGGCGAGATTGATTACACCAATCCCAAGATCCATGAGATGGCGAATCCATCCTATGGCGTTACGATCCGGCCGGAAGACATCCTGAACGATTCAATGCAGGCGTTGAATGATCCTCAGCAGCGGAAAGACTTCTTCGCGAAGAAGATCAATGTTTTCGTGTCCTCGCTGAAGGCATACTTCGACATTGACAAATTCAGAGCCAGCAATGCAGCTGCTGAGGCTGAGCTGGGCATTGATCCTGCCTGGACACTGGAGCAGAAAATTGCCCATGTCCTGAAGTTGCCCGTGAAATGGTATGGAGGCGCGGACCTGTCCAAGTTGCATGACCTGACTGCAGCTGTTCTGCATGGGACTTATAAGGACATCGATATCTGCTTCCCGCACTGCTGGTTCCCGATTGTGGCGGCTCATATAAAGGCCGACCAGGATAACATCCCGCTTTTCGGGTGGCAGGACGATGGATGGTTGGACATGTGCAATGCTCCGACCAACAATCATGCCGATGTTGTGAAATGGTTTGTGAATCAGAGAGAGCGCGGATTCAAGATCAGGCAGGTCGGCCATGACCGGAAATTCTGCAGGGAATACTTTCTGGGAATGAAGAAGGCCGGTTTCGTGGTAATTGACCAGCCTCAGTATTTCTACAAAAAATCTGAGGGCTTTCGGCGGATCGAAGAGAAGTGCTTGAACAAGAAATTTTATTACTTTGGTTCGGAAGCCTATGAATATTGTGTGCAGAATGTCGCCGCTCAGGAAAAAACGGACGACATGATCCAGTACCAGAAGATTGAAGACAACCGGCGTATCGACATTTTCGACGCTGATGTTTTTGCTACTGTGCGCATGCTGGAAGATTTGGAAAAATCCAGCAAGGGAGCCGCATGGTTTGGAGGGGATAAAAAATGAGTTTCAGAGATTTATTCAACCTTATCACGGCTCCGCGCGGCCGTCCCAGGAACCAGCGCGATGTAAAAGGCGCTATCGGTTTCGTACTGAAAGATGATGATCTTTCCTGTACCGGCTACACGCGACTCTGTGACAATCCTGAGGTTTTCACGGCGTGCGAGAGGATCGCGGACCTGATCGCGTCCATGACCATCTACCTGATGAGTAACACGGACGACGGGGACAAGCGAATCGTCAACGAGCTGAGCCGGAAGATTGACATTGAGCCGTGCAAGGGCATGACCAGAACGAAATGGATGAAAGCCATTGTGATGACCATGCTGCTCCATGGCAATGGAAACAGCATCGTGGTTCCGCACACTGTCGGCGGGATCCTGGATGATCTGGAACCGATTGCAGCTGATCGCGTGAGCTATAAAAATATTGGCAACAGCAGGATGGAGCACCGGATCCTGATCGACGGTATTGAGCATGACCCGGAAGAGCTGCTGCATTTCACCCTAAATCCTGATCCGCACTATGCATGGAAAGGACAGGGCGTGCAGGTTGTCCTCAAAGACATCGTCGACAACCTGAAGCAGGGTCAGAAAACGATCAATGCTTTTTTGCGGTCGGAATGGAAACCTTCCATCATCGTGAAAGTTGATGCCCTGACTGAGGAATTCGCGAGCCCCGAAGGCCGGAAGAAACTGCTTGACAGCTACATCCATCCGGCAACACCGGGAGAGCCCTGGATAATCCCTGCTGAGGCATTTCAGGTGGAGCAGGTCCGGCCTTTGTCCTTGGCTGACCTTGCTATCAATGACAATATTCAGATGGACAAGCGCACGGTGGCCGCTGTGATCGGTGTGCCTGCTTTCCTGCTGGGTGTCGGCGAGTTTAAGCGAGATGAGTGGAACAATTTCTTGCAGACGAAAGTCCGCAGCATTGTGCTTGGGATCCAGCAGGAGCTCACCCGCGCTCTGATCATCTCGCCTAAGTGGTACCTGCAGTTCAACCTGTGGAGCCTGATGGATTACGACCTGAAGAGCACATCGGACATCCTTCTGGCCGGCGCTGATCGTGGCTATGTGAATGGCGACGAGTGGCGCGACCGGATGCACATGGCTCCGGCGGGCCTGAAGGAATACAAAATTCTTGAGAACTATATCCCTGCCGACATGTCTGGAAAACAGAAAAAACTGGTCGGCACTGAGTAAAGGAGGACAACACGATGGATCGCAATCAGATGCGGCAGCTGCGTGCTGTCGTCACAAATTTCACCACGAGGGAAGACGGCGACAATAATCCTCACATCGAGGGCTATTTCGCCGTTTTTGATAGCATCTACGAAATCTGGCCAGGCATGACAGAATCCATTGCCCCGCACGCTTTCGATGGTGCAGAGAACGAAGATATCCGGGCGCTTACTAATCACGACACGACGCTTGTCCTGGGACGGACAATGGCGGGCACGCTTAAACTCCGCCAGGACGACCATGGTCTGTGGGCAGATGTCTTGATCAATCCGAACGATCAGGACGCTATGAACACATGGCAGCGGGTCAAACGTGGCGACGTGTCGCAGTGTTCCATCGGTTTTGATATCGTCGATGAGGAAGCCGAATACCGCGACGACGGCACCAGCCACTGGACCATCCGAAAGGTTAAGCTCTGGGAAGTCAGCGTTTGTACCTTTCCCGCTTACGAAGAAACCAACATCCAGGCCCGCAGCGCTCAGTGTGCTGAGCACAAGAAGCGCGAGATGGAAGCCTGGAAAGTAAGAATGAAGGAGGCTTTGAAAAATGGCTCTGAAAGCGCTCATGCTCCGGAAAAAGATTGACCTGAAGAATAAGGAGCTGGAAGCTGCCCGCGCAAAGATGCAGGACATCGAAAAGCGCGAGGCTGAAATTGCTGCTGCCATCGAGGAAGTGGCCACCGAAGATGAACAGGCTGCTGTGCAGGAATCCGTGGAAGCCATCACTCAGGAAAAAGTGACCGCTCAGGCGGCTGTTGACTCCCTTGGTGAAACTATTCGCGGTCTTGAGGCAGAACTCGCCACCGTGGAATCCGAACAGGATACCACTCCGCCCGAGGAACAGAAGGATCCTGTTCCTGCTGAAAAAGAAGAAAGAGGTGCAACCCGCATGATCAATATGAATCGTCGTGATCGTCTTGCCGAACTGGTCATCCGCGAAGACGTAAAGGCCGTACTGGCCGAGGTCCGCAGCGCAATCAAGGAAAAGCGCGCTGTCAACAACGCGAATCTTACGATCCCCGTTGTGATGCTGGATCTGATTCGGTATGAAATCGCACAGTCCAGCAAGCTGCTCAAATTTGTCCGTCTCCGCAACATCGGTGGCACCGGCCGTCAGAACATCATGGGTGAAATCCCCGAGGCTGTCTGGACTGAAGCCACTGGTGCCATCAATGAGCTGGATATCGGTTTCAACCAGATTGAAGTTGATGGCTTCAAGGTCTCTGGCTATTTTGCGGTTCCGAATTCCATCATCGAAGATTCCGATGTTGACCTGGCTGAGGAACTGATCGTCGCTCTCGGCGGTGCCATCGCCAAGGCCCTTGACAAGGCCATCCTGTTCGGTACCGGCGTCAAGATGCCCATGGGCATTGTCACCCGTCTGGCTCAGACTGCACAGCCTGCCAACTGGGGCACCAATGATCGTGCGTGGACCGATCTGCATGAAACCAACATGCTCAAGATCAGCGCTGCTAGTGAGAGCGGTGCCAAGTTCTTCCAGCGTCTGGTTGAGAAGCTCGGCGTCGCCAAGCCTCTGGCGGGCGGCACCGGCCTGTTCTGGGTGATGAACAGGAAGACTCACATGGATATCCTGGCCAAGTGCCTGGCTTTCAATGCCAGCGCGGCTCTGGTCGCCAACACGACCCTGATGCCCATTGTAGGCGGTGAGGTGGTCGAAGTTGAAGACAGCCAGATGGCTGACTATGAAATTGTCGGCGGTTTCGGCAGCGCTTATCTGCTTTCCGAGCGTGCCGGCGTGAAATTTGCTTCCAGCGATCACGCCCTGTTCATTCAGGACCAGACTGTGTATAAGGGCACTGCCCGCTATGACGGCAAGCCGGTCTTCGGTGAGGCTTTCGTTGTCGTGAACTACAACAATGTCGATCCTACCACCAGCAAGGACTTCCCTGAGGACTATGCCAACACTGAACTGAATGACCTGGTTGTCACTGCAGCTGTTGGCGCTTCCGCCGGTAAGACCGTCCTGACGGTATCCAATACCATTGCTGAAAGCAATCCTGTGCTGAAGTACAAGCTGGGTGAATATCAGTTTGAAACCGGCGATACTGTCGGCACCGGCTTCGCCACTCTTGCCTCCGGCACCACTGCTATCACCGCACCTGCTGGCAAGAAGATCACCGTTGTCGAACTGGATAGCGCGAATCGTGTTGTCAGCGCCGGCGTTGTTATCTCCGTGCCTAAGACCTAATGAACCATATCTGGACCGGCTCTCACAATAGGGCCGGTCCTGACTTTTAGGGAGGTGTAGCATATGCCTAATCTTGAAACCGCTCTGGGGCTGGTCAAAGCTCGCCTGAATCGGCTGGCCTGCGACACTTCCCTGGACACCTATCTGCAGGCGAGGATTTCTGCAGCTGTGCAAAGCCTGGAAAGCACCGGAATCACCCTGACTGATAGCCAGGAAGATCTAATGCTTCTGGTGGATTATGCCGTGTGGGATTACCAGAATCGTGACAGGCCGGGGGCTATGCCTGAATGGCTGAGGCTCAAACGGCGTGAACGGTGGATCAGGGAGGGGATCAAAGATGATTCTTGACACTGGAATCTGCTCCGTTTTTCACGCCTATGACACTGCTCAGCCTGGTGAGATGCCCAGAAAAGGCTATTCGCTTCTCTGCCAGAGCTGGTATGGCGAACTCAGTTTTGAAACCAGTCCGGTCTGGGCCACTGAAGGTAGGAACGAGCAGCGCGTGGACAGCCGGATCCGCATCCTGCAGAATCGCGCGATTGCTCAGGATGACGTCGTGATCCTGGCTCAGGTGAATGACGTGACATCGGATGCCGTGGCCTATCGCATCACCCGTGCTTATCACGGTATTGATGCAGACGGCCCGACACCGATCACCGACCTGACGCTGGAGGTGATCGCTCCATGACGATTGATGAGATCTGTGATCTGGTTCTGAGTGTGGATCCGGATACCATGCATCATTTCAACATGAGCAAAGCACCGTCTTATTCCTACTGGGAGGAAACTGAGCCACTCGACCTGCACAGCGACGATCAGACGGAAGAGGCGTGGCATTTCTATGTGCACTTCTTTACTAAGGTCGAAAACGATCCTCGAGCGCGTGAGTTTTTCCGCACGTTTGACGCGGATCCGCGAGTCACTGTCAGCTGGACGAATGGCGGACGCGAATCGGACACCGGATATATCCATCACATTTTCGATTGCGAGGGATGCTGATGGCACGATTTGATACATCCGGTATTGATGACATCATCGGTGAAATGATCCGCCTCGGAGAGGATGTCGGACCGGTAGCTGAGGAGATGTGTACTGCTGCAGCTGAGGAAATCCGCGACTCATGGAAAAGGACTGCCGAAAAGCACGGATTTCGTGCTACTGGCGAAATGATCGCTTCAATCGGGTTCGCCAATGCTCCGGAAAGAGCAAGCGACATCAAAGCGAAAGACATTTATCCTATGGGAAAAGACAGCAAGGGTGTCAGAAACGCTGAAAAGGCGTTTCTTTTGCATTATGGCACTTCCAGGATTCCCGCTTCGTATTGGGTCGACGAAGCGGACGATGCCTCGGCTGAACCGGTGGAGGCACGTATACAGGAAATCTGGGACCGGTTCAACGGAAACTAAAGGAGGTAAAAACATATGGCATTTATCGGCATGCGTCATGTGGTTGTCGCTGAACTGGACACCCATGTTGACGGCTCTGAACCCACCTACAAGGCAGGTATTATTGCCGGCAAGGCTATCCAGGGCAACCTGACTAAGACTTTCAATGATAACCCGCTCCCTGCTGACGATGCAGATGCTGAGAATGACAACAGTCTTCTCAGCATGGCACTGGAGCTGGGTCTGGATGACCTCGAGGAGGAAGCCAAGGTGTATATGGGCCTGCTCAAGTCCACTGGCACCGAGGGTGATAAAACTTATTATGAGACGTCTGCACCGTCCAAGCCCATGGGCACCGGTTATATCCGCGTCCGTCGTCGCGGCGGTGTGACTACCTATCAGGTGATTTGGATCTATAAGGTCCAGTTCCAGATTGAGTCCGAAAACAGTCAGACCAAGGGCCGGAGCATTGAGTGGAATACTCCCGTGGCCAACGGCGACTGCATGGGCATTTATATCGACAGCTCCGGAGAAGTTACTTATCGTAAGATTAAGAACTTCTCCACCTATGAAGCTGCAGAGACGTTCCTGGACGGGCTGGCAGGCATTTAAGCCTAATGTACAACCGCGCAGGGGTAACATCCTGCGCGGATTGTTTTTCTATGAGGAGTGAAAAAGGCCATGAAAGAACATAAAGTCAAGATCGGAAAACGCGAGTTTCCTTTGGTTTTCACGCTTGGCACACTGGAAACTATGGAATCTGAGATCCCTAACTTCAGTCTGGGTGAGATTGACAACATCCTGAGCACAACAGGCGGCCTGCTGACCGTACTCTTCCTGCTGGCCCAGGAGGGTGCCATTGCCCAGGGAAAACCGCTGGACGTCGACCGTAAATGGTTCGGCGCTCACATCCCTGCATCCAAATCGTGCATCGTTAAGATCCATGAGGCAATTGTGAACACACTCCTGGATTACATGGAGATGGAAACAGCCGAAGAAGATGGGAATCAGGAAGTCGATGTCACGCTTGAGGAACTGAAAAAAAAAGAATGAAACTCACCTGGCGTCAGGTCGTCACCTATGGCCTGATCGCCGGTCTTCGGATAGATGAAATGCAGAGCATGGCTCCGGGCCTTGTTCTGGATCTGTTTTCTTATCGCCGCATGTACGACGATGAGCAGCACCGGATCCAGCGAAAAAAAGAAGAAATCTATGACTAAAAGGAGTTGAGCAGATGGCAACGCGGGAAATTAAAACGCGTTTCGCGCTGGAAGGCGAGCAGAAATATAAAAGCACGATGAAAGACGCCGCCAACGCGGTGAAAGTGCTCAATTCCCAGCAGAAACTCGCAAAGGCACAGTTTCAGCAGACCGGCGACGCTGAGAAGTACAACGCCCAGCAGGCTGAGATTCTGAAGAAAAAAATCGAAGAGCAAAAGAAGGCCGTCGAAGCTGCTGAGCAGGCAATCAAAGCCTTGACCGAGAATGGGGTGGCTCAGAACTCCAGGCAGATGCAGGACTGGCAGATCAAGCTGAATAATGCCCGTACCGCTCTGAGCGGCATGGAGACAGAGCTCCAGAACCTGGGCCAGGAAAGCACAAACGCTGAGGCTCAGACAGAATCCCTCGGTGAGTCTCTGCAGAGCCTGGACAAGAAGGCCAGTGTTGAGATGCTGATCAGCGGCATTGGGCGCGTGACCAGCACTTTTGAAAACGCTGTTGGCAAGGTCAAGGAGTTGGGCTCTGAGCTGGTTAACTCACTCAGGGACGCTGCCACCTGGGCTGATGATCTGGCCACTCAGGCGATTGTCTACGGCACGGACGTTGAAACCCTGCAGCGCATGCGGAATGCGGCCGACCTGATTGATACTGACGTCGAAACGATCATTAAGTCCCGGCAGAAACTTGAAACCGCGATGAAGAGCGGCACCAAAGAAACTGAAGCCGCTTTTGCTCTGTTCGGTGTGCACACCAAGCGTTATGGCGAGTTCAGGGACTGGGAAGACGTCTTCTGGGAAGTCGGCGACGCCATGATGCACATGACCGACGGCCTCGAGGGCTCAGCCAAAGCAAATGCAGAGGTTGAACGTGACGCCGCCGCTATGAAGCTCTTCGGCAAAAGCTGGCGTGAGCTGATCCCGCTTTTCACCGCAGGCCGTGAAGAGTACGACAAGGTCATGCAGGAAGGCTCCATCGTCAACGAGGAAGACGTCAGCAAGCTGACCGAACTGGATGATGCATTGCAGAAACTTCAGAATGAGTTTGAAACCCTGCAGCGGACTGTTCTGGCTCAGCTGGCACCGGCCTTGACTGAGCTGGGCAACGCTCTGACTGGCGCCCTGAGCGAACTGAATGCATACCTGCAGACGGATGAAGGCAAGGCAAAGCTGGCAGAGCTGAGCAAATCTATCGAAGGTTTCTTCAGCGGCGTGAAAGACATCGATGTCAAGGAATCGCTTGACCTGGTCAAGAACGCTCTCCAGGGCATGGTTGATGCTCTGTCCTGGATCCGCGACAACAAGGATTCAGTGGCCGGAGCTATCGGCGGCATTGTAGCCGCATGGGCAGGTCTTAAAGCGATCAGCGGATTCTCCCAGATTCTCGAACTGGTCAACGGCTGGAAAGGCGTTTTCGGAAACGGTGGCAAGGCTGCTGCAGCTGCTCCGGCTGCTTCTGCTGCTCCGGCTGCAGGCGCTACTGCCGGCGGTGGTATCTTCGCCGGTCTTGCATCTACCGTCGGTGGATGGGCCAGCAAACTGATGACGATGGACCCGACCGGATCCCTGTCTCTGGTCCTTCCTGTGCTGCAGGATCACACCGCTTTCGGGCGTGCGCTCACTAATGGCCAGTCAGTTGGTGATGCTCTGAAAGAACAGGGTAAAGCCATTGAGGAATACGGCGAAACGGTCAGGGAGAACATGGACACCTTCCAGCAGGACTGGGAAGAAAACGTCCTGTTCCAGGGCGTGAAGGGCCTGCTTGGCGGTGACGATCAAAGCACACCGACCATTGACGATTATGCCGACGCTCTGAAGCGCCTGAATTTCGCGATGCAGGAGCTGGAGGATGGCAACGGAACCACGATGCTCAAGTCCAGTGTGGATGAGCTTAAGAATTTTGGATCCATTTTTACCGACGACGTCAAAGCAGGCATGGAAGATGTCGACGCGATCCCTGCCGAAGATTTCGCCGGCTGGGTGCAGAAAATGCATGATCAGCTTGCTACGGCTGCCATGCAGTTCGATGCGGACCTCTCCGGCACGATTGAAGATGACGGTGAAGTGATCTGGGAAGACGCTGAGATTGTCGGTGAGAACATCCCTGCAGGCGTCGCAAGCGGTATCAATGCCAATTCGGCAACCGCTATTAATGCGGTGATCGCGCTGGGCAATGCCGTGACGAGCGCCATGCGGACCACACTGGCAATCAACAGCCCGTCCAAAGTAATGGCCGAGCTGGGTGGCTATGTGTCTGACGGTTTCGCTGAGGGCATCATGGGCGGCCTGGGGACCGTCGGAAGGGCTGCTGAGCGCATGGCCGGTGTTGTTTCTGCACAGCCTATGCCCGGATACAGTGCAGGCCGCATGAGCGCTGCAGCTGGTGCAGCCGGCGGAGCACGAATGATTGATATTTCTCTTATGCTGGGCCCGGAGAAACTCACGGAGGTGCTTGTGCCTCTAGTGGATGACGCTCTGGGTGCAGAGGTTAATTTGCTTAGGAGGTGAGTCGGTGTCCAGACATATTGAAGCGTGGATGAATGGGCTGAAGCTTTCCAACCTGGGATTATGCCCGATCCTGATCCAGGAAGTGCAGGAAAGCGCACCGACGCAGGAAACCACCTACCTTGCGCGGCCTGTTCGCCCTGGGCAGGATGTGCAGAAAAACCGTAGGACGTCTCTCCGGGTGACAATCTATGTTGCGATCAGGGAGCTCTACAATCTGAGTGCTCGGGAAGTCACAATGAGGATGCTTACAATGTGGGCGTCCGGCGGGATCCTTGAGCTGTCCTATCGTCCCAATCAGCGTCTGCATGTGATCGGAAAAGCATCACCTACACTGGGCAATGTGCGCGATTATACCAGCCGCATTGCCATTGAGCTGGAAGCCAACACCATCCCATTCTGGGAAGACACGGCCATTAAACGGGTCACTGGGACCAGTATCAGCGGAAATAAGACGCTGGTTGTTGGAGGTAATGCCAGTGACATCCCCGTCAACATTACCTTCACGCCTACCTCGAGCGAAGACAAGGTCAACGATCTGAAAGTCATCGTGACCTGCGGTGGTGTAACCAGGGAGATCCGCCTGACTGGTATGGACGTGTCCGGTCCGATTGTTTTTGATCGTGACGATTGTGACCGGCTCACGATCAAAAGCGGCAGCACATCCCTGCTGAGGTACCGGACGGATACCAGCTCAGATGACCTGACAGTGCCCAGTGGAACGGCCACAATCATCTGGCAGGCCGATGTGGCAGGCACCATCGTCTGCACAGCAAGGGGGCGTTGGCTGTGATCGAAGTCAAAATGCCTATCTTGCTGGACTCTGAGCTGAATCCCAGCACAATGCTCTATCCGTCCAAAGGCACCCTGACGCTGAATATGAATGCCGTTTCTGAGGCATCCCTGACGCTCAGGGAACAGGATGATCCGATTCCAATGCACGCCTGGGTGAAGATTTATAACCAGCTGGGCTTCGTTGGGATCTTCCGGCGGACCAGCCAAGATAAAAATATCACCGTAGACAGAGCCTACACTCTGCGCTACGGCATCGACATCCTGCAGGACAGCATCTGGCAGGCCAACACGGATTTCTCCGGAACCGTGCAGGAATTCCTGACGCAGCTGCTTAACCAGCAGACACACCTGATTAAGGGCGTGCGGCCGTGGGTGCTGGGCACCTGTGCCGATACATCCACAATCAAAAAGTCCATCAACTACGATTCCCTTCTGGAACTTTTTGAGAGCATCGTGGAGGATGGGTCAGATTACTATTTCACGTATGATCAGACGGTTTGGCCATGGCGCGTGAGTCTGGTCCAGAAATCTTCAACAGTGGCCAGTGAGTTCCGGCTGAGTCGGAACATTGAAAAGTGCAAGATCAAAGATAACGACTCCGAACTCTGCACGCGGTTGATTTTGAACGTCAATGCCCTGGCCACAAACACTGACATTAATAAGCAGCAGAATGTGTCAGTGATGCGGACCTATGACAACACAGCCGCTCAGGCGGTCTATGGCATCATCGCCAAAACAGCCGACATTGACACAGAGGACAGCCTTCCGGGCGGACCGTTCCCGGAGGCAGACAAGTGGGCAGCAGACTTCATGGCTCGCCGCGCACAGCCTCAGGTGCAAATCCAGATTGATGGATCTATCCTTGCAGGCATCACCGGTGACACCTGGGATGAGTCTAGGATCGGCACCATGTGCCGTGTGGCTCTTCCGGATTATGCAGAATCCATTTCCGAACGCGTCGTATCGGTGAATTATCCTGACCTCTACGGCACACCCGACAAGGTATCCGTAAGTCTGGCAAACGCGCTGCCAAAATTCAGCAGCTCCGTGAAAAGCATCACCCGTTCCATTGCCAGGACGGCGAGAGGCGGACGCGGATCCGCGCGAGCGCAGAAAGATTTCAAGCTTCATTTCGAGTATGCAGATGAGGCCGGGAACATCCTGAAGCAGGCTGGCATGCAGCTGGATCCGGACGGTCTGCTGGTCTATGCGGATGACAATGTCAACATGGTGGGAGCCCGTTTTAACGTGCAGGCCGACAAAATCGGCATGGTAGTTGGCACCAACGAGCACGGGAACTACGTCAAAGCCGGCGAGATTGCCCTGGCTATCAACAGCACCACGGGCGAATCCACCGCCATGATCAATGCCACGCACGTCAACATTTCAGGCACCAACACAGTGCATGCGCTGGCCGGTGACCTTGAGCATGACGCGAATGGCAACCTGATCATTAAGAATGCAGGCGGGCTCTATGTCAGGCGTACCGAAGAAGGCATTACATCCGAATTTGGTGTGTATGACAATGGGAATCTCACCGGTGGCATCATGGTCAACAAAATCAACGGCAACGATGTTGAGGTCAAGATTAAGGCCGCACGGGTTGACCTGGGCGCATATGCTACGGTCGGCCAGCTCAATGCTGTATCCGCAGAAGTCCAGAATATTACAGGTGGCACGATTGTTGAGAATTATGTCGGCGCTAAGTTGGTTACAGGCACCACCGTCACCGCAAACAAAACATTCACACACGACGGCGACACGATCTATAAACGCGCTATGCGCTGGACCTCCGGCGGCGATGTGATCGCCACCGTGCACGCACTCGGAGACACAAGCAGCATCGTCCTGAATCACTCGCACGCGCTCACCGTGGACTCATCCGGTGTGGTCACTGTCGGGGATGCTCAGACGGCAAGTGGAACTTTTAATATAGCCGATACCGCGTTCCATAAGACCCAAGTGGCATCGGCGTGGAATTCCGGGGGTGCTACTGCATATGCTGATCAGAGCAGCCAGTACGCACCATATGGCGGGTCCGTGGTCATTAATATCAAATATAAGGACCACGATGGAAAAGAGAAGGACACCGGAAGAAGCCTAACGATCTGGAATTCAAATTGCAGTCACACTTTCAAGGAGCAAACGTTTACCAGTAATGGCACTTTTTATGCGTCGACAAGCGGATATAGCGGGTACAGCAAGGTTGTAGTCAAGGTCCGAACGACTGAGCACAAAAAAAGTGCCGATTCACTGACTAAATCCGGCGCGTATGCGATTTTGTATGCTCCGGATCCGAATGGTATCACCATTTCTGCAAAGGTAAAAAATATCAGTTCCTCCGGTCGCTACTGGTATTATCGCAGCGGTGAGCAGGATTTGTTTACCGCATATACTTAAGTAGGAGTGAAAATTATGAAAAATGTATCTGTTGTCCTCGCTTATCAGGCACTCGAACGACTCAAGGAACAGCCCATGGATCTCCGCAGCAGTTATGCCTTGCTCAAGCTGATGCAGAAACTCAAGCAGGGTTATCTGCTCTATTGCGAGGCTGAAAAAAAGCTGATCGAAGACCTCGGACTCATGGACAAACTCTCCGGGGATCACATTGTTTTTGGCGAAGGGCCTGAAGCAGTTGAGAAGGCTCAGCATTTTGCGTCCGAGCGTAAGATCCTGGACGAGATGGACAGCGAAGTGGACTTCGGCGGGAAGATCCGGATCACGGCAAAAAACCTTAGAATCAACATGAAAGATCTGATGGCCCTGGAAGATTTTGTCGATTTTGCAGGCATGGAGGAGGGATGTGCTTGTGACGAGGGTTGTTCTTGCTGACGGCACAGTCATCAACGACTGTACCATCGGGATCACTGCGAGCGGCATCTGGGTCAATGCCAGAGGAATGGACATTGTGCGAGCGGCACAGCTGTTCAGCGATCCTGCGCTGACTCAGACTATGCGGTTTGAATACGGAGACATGTATGACGAGGTGAAAGATTTCACACAGGTCTCCATTGTCAATTGCGATGACCCGCAGGTTATTAGAATCAGGTTGGTGGGCGGTACAGTAACAGGTACCGGCTGCCAGATCGAAAACTAAAACGGAAAGGAAGATGCACATGGCACGAATCATTTCTCAGAGCTTCCCTTTGACTCCCGAAGGCATTGCGGTCGATGGCGCATACGTTATCTGTGCAGCTGGGCGCAGCACCGAAACGAAGCCCACCGGCAGCACGATCGCCACCGGTTCCACCTATATCGAAGTGGACACGGGCAACGTGTATTTCTTCGACGAAGTAGCCCAGGCGTGGACAAAGGTAGGTGGTAATTGATGGATATGAATATTGGCACTGTCGTCGCGCTCATCAAGGCGATGGGCGGCGGCGCCGCGGATCCGACTGTCATCGAGGCAGCTGTCCAGGACTGGTTGGACGCGCATCCTGAGGCCACCACAACGGTGCAGGATGGATCCATCACGGAGCAGAAACTTGCCACTTCCATCGCTCAGAAGCTGGGTCTGATTAGTTCACTTTCTGACGAGATTGTTGGTATCCGTGGCGCAGAAGGAGCAACCATTGATGGATGGATTCAAGGCACAGCGTATGAAAATACATCCATGCTGATCATCACGGATAGTTCGTCAACCAGATGCAAGGTTATTGTCCCAACGAACACAGTGTATAAACAGATCGTTGCGAAGGCCGGGTATAAAGTCAACGTTCTGTATGCATATAAAGACGGAAATGCTTATTATCTGGTAAAAAAGGCCGGAACAACATTTGTTCAGAACATCACCATAGAATCTGTTGAAAATGCAGAATATCTGTTTGTTCTCTGTGCAAAGGAAGATAATTCTGCAATTACTCCAACCGAAGCCAGAGCGAATGTATTTTATACATATCCTGTGATGGAAACCGTTGAAAAACTTCCTGCAACGGTTAATGCAATTTTTGATTCATCGTCGTTGTTTTCTGGGTTTTCAAGCGCAACAGCAGTTAATGCATCATACTATTCTGGTGGAGTCAAAGAGTACGGAACAGCATCATTGAGAATCATCAACCAGAGTACATTTTATTTTCCTGTCCCGGTAAAACTGACAGCAAAAGTTGGCTATTTGATTACTGTATATGAGATGGTTGAACCCAATACATTCACAGGAAACAAAACGACTCCACATATTAAAAAATCTTCTGATTGGGTATATTCATACACAGTGGATGCATATACCAATATTCTGATTGTTGTAAGGAAATCAAGCAATGGTGCAATTGCTCCGGCAGACTGGCCAAATGCAGTTTCATGCGAAATGTATGTCAATGATCTTGCATTGCTCACAGAGAAGGTAAACACGGTTATTTCTGATGTGTTGTATGCATCTGATGGCCTTGGTGCTGACATGTCCGCTCATGGAATTGCAGAAATTGAAACACTGTTTTCAATCGCTGAGCCGTCCGGCAAAACCATTCAAGGCATGGCAGTATACGGAAACGTTATTGCACAGGGATATTCAGACGGTTCAATAAGTCTGATCGACATGGACAGCAAATCTGTTATTGTTTCCCTTTCTGCAAATGGCGGGCATTGTGGTTCATTGTCGTTTTCAAAAGATTTCTATTCTGATTCTGATGAGTTCCCTTATCTCTATTGTGCATCTTATGACGAAAACAAAACATTCAAGTACAGAGTGACCAGATCAACCATTGAACTGATTGAAACATATGTTATTCCAACGGAAACAGCAGGATATTATCAGGAATCAGCATATGACAAAAACTCCGGTACGCTTTGGGTTGTTGGATGCAAAACAAACAGCTATACAGCCGGAACGGCACTGATCTATAGTAATTGGGATATTTCAACCTCTACTCCTGCACTTATCAAATCATTTGAAATGCCGTTCTTGCAGAATGTGCAGTGCATACAACTGCTCAACGGTCAACTGTTCCTTCTGACTGGCAACGACACATCAACCGAAACAGGAAAAACCAGATTGAGAGTGTTGGACACAGCAAGCGAATCCTATAAAGCAGTGTTCAATGATTTCGGCAGTGTTGTTTCTGCCGCAGAACCAGAAGGAATTGATTTTGTTCTGGACGGGCCGAGATATAAAATGATTCTTTCGACCCGGAATGGCGCATGGTTTTATAAAATTACAATCGTTTGATGTCTTTCTGAAAAGATTGTTAAACACTATAACAATGTAACTGTTTAACCAGATCATACAAAAAAAGGGGAGGATTCATTCCTCCCTTTTCTCTTCATTGATTTCTTTCCAGCCACTCGGCCAGGGCCTTCTGAATGACCCAGGAAAGCGGTCGCTCGTTCTTTTCTGCGTATTGCCTCAGCTGCTGATCCAGATCCGGAGGCAGTGACACGATCAGGCGGAGATTCTTCTCGCCTTCAGCTTTTGCAGGTCTCGACATCTTCTCACTTCCTTTCGTTTTGGTATTGTAACATATTGCACATTATGATACAATATGTAATGCGACATACCGAAACGAAGGGAGGACAGAACATGTCGAACACTTATGAAATGCTGAAGAATTCTTTTGTGACAATGATCGCAGAGAGAGTGCCGGATCTCACCATCGCTCAGATGCAGAGGATCACAGAATGCTTGGATGTGTGTGCAGCATCGTACGAAATCAAACCAGCCGAGCTGGCACTGTCGGTTCCGTCTGGAGATGTGCCAGAGCTGATCAAAATGTACATAGCAACCAAAACAGTGGAGGGTCAGTCAAAGGACAGTCTGAACAATCGGCTGTGCCATCTTAAAGCTTTCTGCAGGTACGTCAAGAAACCGCTGGACAAGGTCGAACCTCAGGATATCCGTGTTTTTCTTTACCAGTACCAGCAGGATCGAGGCATCTGCAGCGCGTCTCTGGATAAGCTCCGGAGCGAGGTCTGCTCGCTCTTCCATTGGCTCGCCGCTGAGGGATACATTCCGAAGGATCCGGCAATCACGATCAAGCCGATCAAGTGCGAAAAGAAACAGCGTGAATCTCTGAGCCAGATCGAGCTGGAGTATATCCGGAAAGCATGCCAGACGATCAGGGAAAAGGCCATGATCGAATTCATGTATTCTACCGGATGCCGCGTGAGTGAGATGTGCATTGTAAAACTGTCCGACATTGATTTCTTTAATGATGAGGTTCACCTGTTTGGTAAAGGTCGGAAACACCGCACATCCTATCTCAATGCAAAAGCACATGTGGCTCTGGAGGAATATCTGAAAGTTCGCCAGGGAAACTCTGATTATCTGTTCGTTAGCGACCGCCGGCCTCATGGGCGGTTAGGCAAAGCGGGCATTGAGTCCATCGTGCGGGATATCCGGGAGCGTGCTGGAATCACGAAGGCGGTGACACCGCACATCCTCAGGCACACTACTGCCACTCAGGCCGTCAGGCACGGAATGCCGATCGAAGAGGTGCAGAAGCTGCTCGGCCATGAGAACGTAGCAACGACCATGATCTATGTGGAAACGGCTCAGGACGATGTGCGCTCTGGCCATGCAAAAGCTGTTGTGTAAAGGAGTTGATTGGATGCATCTCGTTTTTATCATTCTGGGGATTATTATTTTCGGTTTGATTATGACGATCATCGGAGTTGCGGCAATCAATATGTACGACAATGAGATCCTCCGCAAGCAGCATCCTCCGGATCCGCGCCACCGGCAGTGGCCTCAGGACGGTGATGATCCTTGATCGATGCAAAACAGTTTGCACAGGTCGGATATAAATATCTGGGTACGCCTTACAAGCAGATGGATTGCCAGGCTTTTGTTGAAAAATGCCTGGCTGATTGCGGTCTGAAAATAGACCTGAAGGGATCAAATGCCTGGTTCAGAAAAATGGACTGGGTGGGGACTCCGGAGGAATGCAAAAAGACTTTCGGCAGCATCCCTGACGGTGCTTTCCTCTTTATCTGGAATGATAAGGGTGGAGAAGTGGCCAGGGGCTATAAGGATGGCCTGGGTGATGCCGAACATATCGGCATTGTAACTCATGTCAAGCAGGGGGCTATTCATAGCAGCGCAACCAGGGAATGTGTAGCTGAAAGCAAATTCGCGGACAAGACGATTCGGAACGGAGGGTGGAACAGGATAGGCCTGTCCCACCTTTTCGATTATGGATCCAAGATCAATGCTCTCCTGTCTGGAGCAAAAGATGAGGTGATCATTTCGATGGAATATGCACAGGTAGTTACGGAAAATGGTTTTCCGGTTAAGCTCAGGCCAACGAAGTCCACATCCAGACCATGGCTGACGCAGATCCCGAACGGCACGCAGCTGCTGATCACGGAGAGGGACGGCATGTGGGCCAAGACCACTTTCGATGGTTATGAGGGTTATGTGATGGAGGCCTTCCTGGCTTTCGACGGCAGTGCGGTGGGATCCGTATCAATCAGCCTGGAACGTGGCCATGCGGAGGCACTTCTGACAGCACTCAAAAAGGCATTGGAGGGAGGTGTCTGAGATGGGCTTTATAGATTTCATGCGGAACAACTGGCAGTGGATGCTCAGTTTTGTGACTGTCATGGGCAGCCTGATGACCTATGTGATCATTCAGATCCGCGCAGTGAAAAGGGGCCTGCAGGCACTCCTGCGGGCCCAAATGATCGATGATTATAACAAGTACTCAGAAAAGGGATGGGCTCCCATTTACGCCCGGCAGAATTTTGAAAATTGCTGGGTTAATTATGAGGCACTCTACAAAAACGGAGTCATGAAAGACATACACGAAAAATTCATGGCATTGCCAACAAGGGAGGTATAATTATGAGAGATTGGAAACTTTGGTGGAAGGCTGCCGGCGTGCGTGCAATCAAAACGGTGGCTCAGACGGCTGTCGCGACGATCGGAACCAGTGCGGTCCTCAGTGAGGTAAACTGGTTGATGGTTGGATCCAGTGCGCTTCTGGCTGGGATCCTGAGCCTGCTGACCAGCGTGGCCGGACTGCCGGAGGTCGAAGAATAAGAAATAATATGGTATAATGGCCGTGCTGTGATGGAATAGGTAGACATACACCTGGTTGGATGTCGTGCAGACCTGGGAGAAAGCGACGCGTGCACACCATGTGAGGTGCAAATCCTCACCAGCAAACGAAAAGACGCTGCATTTTCGCAGCGTCCTTTTTTTATTCCATCTTTTCGATCAGGTTCCGGAGCAGCTCTGACTTGCTGATGCCCAGCATGGTGGCCTTTTCTGACAGCTTCCTGTCCAGCGCGGCAGGTGCCTTGAATGTCAGCAGCACGTCCTCGGATTCCTCATCGACGGTACCGAAGATCTTCTCATACTCGTCACCATCCAGATGCTCTTCAGCCCATTTCTGAGCGGCCTGTACGGTCAGCGGAACGATCTCTTCACCGTGTCCCCACATGTTGCTTTCGTACTGTCTCGCATACCGGGTCCGGGCTTCACCTTCGCCATGAAGGAAAAATTCCCCGGTGCGCTTGCGGTAAAGAGTTTCTTCCATGTGGCTAAAGGATCGGACGTCTTGAATGTTCTCCCAGCTGGCCAGTCTCTGAGCTTTCTCGGTGTCGTAGAGTTTCCCGTTGATAACTTTCTTCATGTTAGGCTTCCTCCTGTTCATTTTCGTCCATTTCTTCGATGATGGCCTTCACGGCCTTTTCGAGCAGATAGCTGTCGCTGTGCACCTCACCAGTCTTAATGTCGATGAAGGTCTTGGCAGCCTTCATGCGACGGCCTTCGGAGTTGCTGATGCTGGTGCCCTGGAACACGGCGTTGGAAATGTTCCCGGTCTTGTAGTAGTCACAGTGCAGGCCCAATGCGGATGCATTGATGTAAAGGCGGTCATAGTTTCCTTTGGTCCAGCGATTGAATCCTTTTTCCTCGAGTGCAGCGATCCTTTTCTCAGTCAGTGCCATTGTCTTATCCTCCATCCCTTTGTTGTGTACCGCTTCGGTACATCTAGGATTGTAGCATAGAGATTATATAAAGTCAATAGGCAAAAGACGAATTTATATAAAATATTTGTTTGCCTAACACGCAACGTCTACAGATGCTGATTGTTAGCGCAACTCAACGACATTGTAATCCTTATCGACCGTGATCGAGTGCAGCACCTTAAGCCAGAATGCACGCTTTTCCTGCTTCTCCAGCCTATCGTAGACAGCCTGCACGTCTCCTCGGAGAAATTCCCGGACACGCTCGGAAACCGGCTCAGACGGGCGGCTGGGCGCCATTCTGACCGCTTCTAGTTGTTCTGTCAGGGTGGCTAGTTTGCTCTTGTACGCCTCCCGATCGATCAGACCGTCGGTGTATGTCTCCGCCAACCGTTTCATTTTTCGTTCGATTTCTGATGCAGTCTGGACGTGTTTCTCGACGGTCTGGGAAGGTTTCACGCTGTCCACGACTATTTCTCCGGGCTGGAAAAGAACGGCCGTTATGGCGCGTTCTATGCGATCCTCGCGGAGGTGCGCCATCCACTTGCAGGTAAAATCCTTTTTGGCGCGTCGGCAATAGTAGTATAGCCAGGTATTCCGGCAACTCTGCATGGTCAACTTCCCACCACACTCAGGGCACCGGATCAGGCCAGAAAACAGGTAGATCCGCTCGGTCCGGCGCGGTGATCGGGTGTTATGCAGTGCCATGAGGCTCTGATGCTGTTCCATGGTGATGTATGCCGGACATGTGCCGGGGATCCCGTTCATGATGCCGGCATAGACGGGTTTGTATATCATC
>OCVV012833041.1_pt1 | contig 21153 bp, 13 predicted proteins | sample 1539721 | NCBI WGS metagenome assembly OCVV01 (sample SAMN02144230, study PRJEB22623) | gut metagenome | biome: sheep rumen | host: Ovis aries | place: New Zealand
TCCACCGGCGCCGTGGTGATGAAGGGAGCCGGGACCGTATCGCAGGCTGCCAGCCGCTGCGGCAGGCAGTTCTTGACGACCAAAGCGCCTTTCTGCCCCTTCGAAGGGATATCCAGATAGGTCAGCAGCGGCTGGTCCACGGTCGTTACCAGCCGGAGCGTATCCATCTCGTCACGCAGGGGGAAATAGTCGCGGACGATGACCTGCATCGTATCGTGCTGTGCCAAGCAGGGGCTCGCCAGGGGCGCCTGGTCAAAGAGCGGCATCGGGGCCACTTTCACGCCGCGGCCGCAGGAGGCGGCCATGAGCAGCATCAGAAAAAGGATATACTTGCGCATTATTGTCAGGGATTACTGAAGGAATACCGCGGAGGAACAAGCTCCCAGCGTAACGGATCCTTTCGAGACCGTCACGGTTCCATTCGATACGATCATTTTATCGGTTTTATAGTTGCTGAGCGAGAGCGTCGGAGCAGATGAACTGAAGTTGTGAATGACCAACACCGACTGCCCCTGATAACTCATCTTCCAAAGAGCCACAGAGGAATTCGGGCTTGACAGCACCTCCATTTCTCCAAGAGCCAACGCTTTCCAGCCATTGCGGGCTTTGGCGAAATCACGATACACCCGCAGGAGGGAAGATGCGTTTTGTTCCTGCGCTTCCACAGAGATGTCGGCTGAAAGCATTGCATTGTCCACTTTACCGCTCAGCGCAGCGCTGGGAACACTCCCTTCGCGCGTCCATTTGATAGGTGTACGGACATATTCATCGCCCTTGCTCTTGTTTCCCCAATAACCTAATTCTTCACCCTGGTAAATATAAGGCTTGCCAGGAGAAGTGAGTAAAACGGCTGCTGCCAATTTTTCTTTGGCCAAGGTGCGGCCCAAGTCGTTGGCAGCACGGTCTTCGTCGTGGTTGGTGAGCTTGATGGCATCGATGAAGTCCGGCCGATACTTGCGGAACTGATCCTGGAAATAACGCACGGTCGAAGCAAAATCGTCGCCCTTTCCCTTGCTGATACGATCCTTGAGGGTGTACCAATAGTAGAAATTGAAGTTTGACGGCATAGCCTCATAGTATGGTGCCATCTTCTCAGCATCATCACACCAAGCTTCCGCCACCATATAAAAGTCACCCTCGCCACCGTTGGCCTTCCACTTCGTGTTACAGCGGTCGTACCACTGTTTGAGGAATTTGACATTGGCGGCAGTATTGTTCTGGTAGATCCAGATTACGGCGTCAAGGCGAAGGCCGGCAACTCCCATATCAATCCATTTATCGGCAGCCGCAGCCAATGCTTTGAAAGCAGGAGATGTGCCCGCAGAAGCGGCCTCGCCAAAATAAAAGTCAGGCATGGAGCCATCGAAACTGGCATAATAAGAAATCGCATCGCCGCCGAAGGTAATATCGGCCGCCTGGCTATTGTTGAGAGAATACGGGGTACCGAACTTGATGCCATTGCCGTTGCCGCCCCACTTGGTACCGTCAGCCCAATTTGTACTGGTACATACCAAAAAGCCCCAGTCGGTATCGATATCAAGCGTAATCTCGTAGATGTTCGTACCCGTTGTATAGAGGCCCACATGCTGTGAAACGTTGCCATACCAAAGCCAACATTTCGGATTCTGGGTATTGGGGCCTTGCACAGGATCGCTTGTCTCGGTTACTGTCACGGTTTTGGCACCCATATCCACCTTGAAATGAAGGCGGCCCTTGTAGCCGATCGCACCCGAGGAAACTGAGTACCAATTACCCATGCCTCCTGTAATGTAATTCCCGGACTTATCGGAGGTCACATAGAAATCGCCATACGGGCCGGAAGGATCGGCCATGGCCTGCTTGAACCATTGATTATCCTTTCCCGAATGGTTAAGAACAAAATCAAGATAAATGCCTATATTCTTAGCCTTCGCCTTAGCGATCAGGTCTTGCAGATCAGCCTCCGTGCCCAGTTTGGCGCTGACGGAAGTATAGTCGTTCACGTTGTAACCGTGGTATGACATGGCGTCGTGGATTGGAGAGAGCCACAGTGCCGTAGCGCCGATGCTGTCGAGGTAGTCGAGGTGCTGTGTGATGCCCTTGATGTCGCCCCAGCCATCGCTGTCGCTGTCGGCAAAACTATAGACATTGAGCTGGTAGGTAATGCCCGAGAGTTTCACCTTCGACGCTTCATTCCGCCATGACTCATCAGGGGTGACAGGGCCGATGGGATCAATCGGATTTTCGTGGTCATCGGGTTCTGGCTCCACCTGAGGACAGGCGGTCAGCAGCAGGGCCGCAAAGGCCAGTGCCGCGATATGGAAAAATCGTTTCATCATAACCTTCAAAGATAAAGAAATGTCTGAAAATATCCAAAATAATAAGGGCTCCGCTTGCGCTGGTTTGCCGATACGCCCCTTGCGCAAAAAGATAACATTTTATTGTTTTGTTATCAGATTTTGCTATATTTGCAAAAAACACAAAGCGATGAGCACAGCAACACCCCGCACCGGAAAAGTCCAGACCATCCTCCGGATGAGTGCTGAGACTTACGAAGCCATCCGCCGCGCCGCGCGACGGAGTGGCCGTTCCTTCAACCGCTACGCGGTCGAAACCCTGGAAGAGGCCGTCAACCCTCCCGAAAAGAAAATCAGCCTGAAGGGTGTCCCACTGGATCCCGAATGGTATTCTTTTATGATTCCGTCTCTCGATCTCACGGAAGAAGAAATCCGTGAGGATCCCCGTCTTTCAGCAATCCTCGGCTTATGAAACACGCTTTTCTTGATACCAATATTCTGGTGGACCTTGTTTTGGAAACCAGACCGTCGCACAAGTATGCAGAGCAAATCATCCGAGCCGTTCAAACCGGCAGACTGCTCGCTTATGCTTCCACGCAATCACTTCTGGATCTCTCCTATATCCTTACCCGCGGTTGCAAGACAAAAATCTCAGAGATTGGCAAACTTATGCAAAAGTTCTCCAATACGCTGATCATCTGCGACACGGTTAAACATTTCATATCCCTGGCAGCGGCACATTACACGAATGACTTCGAGGATGCGGTTCTTGCCGCCACGGCTATGGACGCCTACTGTGACGTAATCGTCACGGGAGACAAGGATTTTGACGATCCCTTCGGCCTGCCGATCGTCAGCCCCGACGAATTTTGTCGGGAGTTTTTCGAAGAATACGACTAAAAAATGCCCGGGCCGTTAAGACCCGGGCATCGTTTTAAATGACAGGAAGGCTACTCAACGGTAGCGGTTCCTGCGTTGAAGTCAAGCGTGACTTTCTTGCCGGCATCGACAGTAACACGTTCCTGGTCGTTTCCGGCACCACGGTAAGCGATCTGGCCGTCGAAGAAGACGAACTCACGAGTCCACCAGTCGCTGGTTGCAATGGAACTGTCCGCATACAGGCGAATCTCGCCCGCACCCGTAGTAGTTCCGACAACCTTGTTGCCCTCAACGGTAAATGCCACGGGATCCGCGCTCCAGCCACCGAAGCAGTCGCCTTTGCCGTAGACCTTGGCGGGCTCAACGCACAGTTTGCCGTTTTCGACATCCACATAGATCATGTAAACGCCGTTGGCGGCAACCACGAGATTTCCGTCACCGTCATTCTCAAAGCCGGTGTTTGTAGCCAGCGATCCGAACTGACCACCGTCCCAGGCCTTATTCGAATTGAATTTCATACCCTGGCCTGCTTCGATATAACGGATAGCCCAGAACTGGCCCGGTTTTGTCGCGACAGGAATCATTTCAATGCTGTTGGCAGCCCAATCCCAGCCACCGACAGCTGCCCCGACAATGTACATGTTATCAGGAAGCGTGGGTGCCTCCCCGTCACCGGTAATCGTACCTGTGCCGGCATTGAGGTCAAGCGTAATCACCTGATTGGCCATCACGTCGGGAGCAGGAAGCTCATCCAGGATACGGGGCGTGATCTTACCATCAATGATGTTGAACTCACGGGTCCACCAAGCGGATGTGGCAATGCTCGAGGCGGCATACATACGCAACTTGCCGGACTTGGGTGCGGTAATCTTGAGCGTTTGGCCATCGGCCTCGAAGAGGTTGGCTTCAACTGCCTCATCCCAACTGCCAAAGGCATCACCGATACCATAAATCCTGGCCGGTTCGACATGCAGCATATCTCGTTTGAGATCGATGTGAATCAGGTAGAAACCATCTTCATCAACACAGAGATTGCCGTCGCCATCATTGTAGAAACCATCATTGAGACCCAGCGCACCGAACTGGCCGCCGTCCCAATCACGGTTTTTGTTGAATTTGACGCCATTGCCGGCCTTCAGGTAACGGACCGTCCAGAACTGGGCTTCAGCTTCAGCGCCCCATTCCGGCTTGTGAAGCACCTGCGACAGTTCGACGACACCGTCAGAGCCCCAATCCCAACCGCCGAAATCGGAGCCGACCATATAGAGATGATCCGGGAAATTGAGAACCTTAACCTTGTAAGTCTGATCAAGCAGGTTGAGCGTAATGTTGTAATAAAGGGCTTCCTCGGTCGCAGGACCAATGTTGAATGCGCCCACAGCGTCGTTATGTGCCATGAGGAACTTGCCTTCATAAGCAGTTTCGCCATTTTCGAAAGCGCCGATGAAAACATTGTTCCAGAAGTCATCGGATGTGTATGCCGAGCCGGGAGCAATCTTGAACCAGTTGTCGACGCGGTTGCCAGCGTCATCCACGGGGGCAGGAATGGTCGTAGAAACGATCGGATCATCATAGAAGTCCTTGCCACTGGCATTCTTGAATTCATAGCTCTGATCCGTGCTGCTCCAGCCATTGGCTGCTCCGACGTAGAAGTAACTGCCATCAAGCACGGGCGCTTCAGGCGTTACGATCACATTGAAATCATTGGAAATGAGTTTAAAGCCTTGTCCCTCGATCTGAACGGAACTCTTCACCACGGCCGACATGGTACGGGGCACGGGTTTTAGACCGAACATACTGGATACGACTTCCTGCAGTTCCTCCTTTGAGACCTGAAGATTCTCGTCGGCGGAAAGGCTGCTTTTGCCATCCAGAATCACGGTAAAGGGACCGAATGTGGCATCCTCCGGCAGGGTGGATGCGCCAAGGCTGGCGATTGCAACGAGATCACCGGTTACATCACCGATGACGATACCGGGAACAGCATTGACCGTGAATGATTCCGGGAGAGTGCGCGCATCCTCCTGGGGATACGACTGAGGATCGGCTGCGGGCTCAAACGGCTGCTCACAGGCTGTAAACACGAGCGCGGCAGCTATTAAAGTATACAATAATTTCTTCATAATGCTTCCAATTATTTAACCTCTCCGGTGTTGTAGTTGAAGTCCACATACAGTTTCTGGCCATCAGCGCCCTGCACGGAATAGGCAGCGCCCTTGCTTTCAGCCCAGTTGTTCGGAATGTCGACATTACGGAAATAGAGACCTCCCTGGTAGAGGGTGAATTCGGTCCGCCACCAGTCAAGGCCCGGAACGAGAATGTAGGCACGAAGCTCACCACCGCCGACAAACGCAGGCGACACGTGGACACCATCGTTACCGGGGATCAGCTCCCAATTCTCATCGCCACCCGTCCATCCACCGTTAGCACACGCGCCAATGATGAAGGCACGGCCGGTTTCGACCTTAAGACTATACTCAATGGTCTGGCCAGTGACAGTCGCTTCGAAATGAAGGACGTACCAACCGGGGGTTCCGATGACAATATTGTCATCATCTTCTTTACGGGAGATACCGGCATTCGCGTTGTCAACAATCTTCGTGAGTGCGCTATATCCTCTCCAATCACCTTCAGCTTCGCCCCACTTGAAGCCATTGTCGTTTCCACCGCCATTGTAAACAAGCGTGTAATACTCGCCGGGGATACCATAAACGGCGGCCACGGGCTTCCAAGTACTCCAGGCCTTTCCGATGTTGGCGCCCACCACATAGATATTGTCCTTGAACTCAACCGGAGGAAGAGCAAAGCTGGTGGTCACGGCATTGAGCGTGATCACATTGGAGGCGATACTCACATCGGTGTTCTTAACTCGGGCGATGACACGAAGGTATACCGTCTCGGTGATGGGGAAAGAGGCGGCATCCTTGCCGCTGAGCGAAGTCACGAAAGCGGCGAATTCTTCCGCATTCAGTTCGATGCGGGCAGAGGTGGAAGCCAGACTGAACGTCTCGTAATTGCCCTCGTTCTCAAAATCGTTTACCAGGGAGAGCTGGGTCGTATAGAGCACAGGGGCCGTGAAGCCGAAGTCCGGTTGCGAGCAGGTCAGCACCACGACCGACGAATTGTCGAGGTCATAGTTGCTATTGGCAAATGCGGGTGTGTTGAGCACAAACGTCGTAGGATGGTCGTTGAGCGTGACTATCTCACGGAAGTCATTGCAGGAGACTGTCGTGATCAAGCACAAGGCCGCTGCCAACATATAAAATATCTTTTTCGTTTTCATTACTGCGTCTGTTAATAACCGCTGTTCTGCGTAAGGTTGGGATTGGCCACGATATCGGTCGTGGGAATTGCGAAGATGTTACGGAAGGCGGCAAACGGAGTTCCGCCATACACATCAGACGAGCCTTTATAGGTCCAGGTGTAGTTGGTGTTGCCTCCGTAATAGCCGAAGCGGATGAGGTCCGAACGGCGTCGGCCCTCAAAGTAGAATTCGCGGCTCCACTCATCGCAGATCGTCGCAAGATTGGCCTCATACAGGGAAGAGGCATGCGCACGTGCGCGCAGGGCGTTGATCTTCGCCAGTCCATCATCCGTTGCCTTGCCGCCATTCAGACGGGCGTCAGCTTCTGCGTAGGAAAGATAAGCCTCCGCAACACGGAAGAAGAAGAAGTCGGCATCCACATACTGGGAATCATGCGAGAGTCCGCCGTTACTGTAAATATTGTTGAATTTCGTTACGGCAAAACCATTGGTAAAAGTACCGACCTTATCGATGGTATACGTTCTGCCGACACTCTCAAAGAGCGCACGATCGTCACCGGCCGCAGCCTGCATGTCGGCAGGAAGCGTCTCAAGCGGGGCGTTTCCACCGGGGAAGAATTTGTCGACGAGTTCAGGCAGCGCACGGTTGCCGTTCCACGCCTCGGACGTTCCCCAGGCAGGGAGGTTGGCATCGTGAGTGGAAGCGATCAGGAACAGCGTGCAACCCCAGCTTGCCGTCTTGGCACCATCCTGAATAAGGGAGAAGATGCTTTCAACCTGGGCGCCACTGCTTCCGTTATCGCCCATAAACAAGCGTTCGTAAGCGGTGTATCCATTTACCGGTGCAGCTGTGAACAGTTTATAAGGCGAGTCGATCACCTTCTGGGCATATTCCTTCGCTTTCGCCCACTGGGCCGTACCCGTATAGACTTCAGCATTGAGATACAAGCGGGTCAGCAGCGTCCAGGCAGCCACCTGGTCGACGCGGCCGTAGCCGTCCTGACCTTCGCTGGCGACACGTGCGGGGGCAAGTTTACTCTCGATATCAAGAAGTTCAGACTCGATGAAATCGTAGATCTCAAAACCGGTGTATCCGTCTTCATTGATGCGTCCCCTTGCTGCGGGTTCGCCAGACGAATCAAAAACTTTGATGAACGGGATTCTGCCACCGAAGCCGTCAAGGGCAAGATAGTACTCAAGGGCACGGAGAAAACGAATCTCGGCGACCTTGACCTGGTCGGCTCCCAGCTCTTCTGCCATGGCCAGATAATGGTTGCAATAGGTAATGGCCGTATAGAGGCGGTAGTAATAACCGCGCAGCATCGGGTGCGAACCGTCATAGGAATTGAAATTGAAGCCGGAGATGCCTTCATCACCCCAAGCGCAGATGGCTTCATCAGAAGTAAGCTCATTGGAGTTCCACATCTGACGGACAAAACCGGACGTACCACCATCGATACCGTCCACATCCACGTCGCCGTCCACGTCGCTGTTGCCTGCCATTGCGAGTGTCGCATAGCACTTGTTGAACATGTTGTCAAGCGTCGCGGCGTTATCGATAACCTTATAGTTGGGATCGATAGGAGTCACATCCAGGTCACCGACGCAGGCAGTGGTTCCAAAAGTCAGCGACAACGCTGCAAGAGAACCAAGAAGTATGTTTTTCATGTTACTTTTCATGACCGTATCGGATTAAAAGTTAAAGTTGACACCCAGGACAAACGTAAAGGGGCGAGGATAGATGTTATTGTCAATTCCGCCGAAAACCTCGGGGTCGATGCCTTCGTACTTGGTGATGCAGAAGACATTGCTGGCCGTCGCATAAACACGGCCGCCGATTCCCTCGTAATTCTGGCTCTTGAACAGATCGGAGAAACTATAGCCAAGCGTGATGTTGTCGCACTTCAGGAAAGAAGCGTTTTTGACATAAATGTCGGAGTGGGTGGCTTCAATGTCATAAGTCTGCCAGTTGTTGACAAGAGAAACCTTGGGCCGGTTCCCGAGATAAGTACTCTGTGCCCAAAGCGCGTTGTAAGAGACGTTGGCCTGTCCGGCAAAAAGGTCGTTGTAGACATAGTTGCCGACATTGGCCCGGAAATTCATACCGAAATCCCACTTTTTGTATTCCAAACGGGTAGAAAGACCGAAGGTGAAAGGAGCGTGCGGACTATGGAAATAGTACATATCCTTTTCAGAGATGATACCGTCGCCATTGCGGTCAACGACAACGCCTTCAAGCGGTTTTCCACTCTTGTCATAAACCTGCTGGTACACCAGGAACGAGGAAGCGGGGTGACCCACGGCGTGGGCCTGGATGGTTCCGCCGGTACCGGCGGAAATGCCACCGGTGGCCACATAATAATCCTTATCGCCGCCGATCAGTTCGGTAATCTCATTGTGGTTGTAAGTCGCATTGCCGCCAATGGTCCAGAACCAGTCACGAGTCTGGACGGCCTTGACATCGAGAGACAGTTCAAAGCCTTTGTTAACCAGAGAGCCGATGTTGGTCAGCTGCTGATTGCGGAAGGTTGAACCGGCAGCCACGTTGGCCGTATTGATCAGATCGGTCGTCAGACGGTAGTAAGCATCGAAACTACCCGTGACCCGATCACCGGCGAAGCCAAAGTCGAGACCTGCGTTATAAGTGGTCGTGGTCTCCCATTTCAGATTCACATTGTAGACCTCAGGGCGATAGAGAACACCATCTCCCGTGATGGGATAGTACGTGCGATTGCCGTCGTTCTGCTTGTAGAGCGGGAAGTAATAGTAGTCACCGATACCTTCCTGCTGACCCGTCTGGCCATAGCCGAGACGAAGTTTAAGGTCGCTCACGGCTTCCACGTGCTTGAGGAAGCTTTCTTCCTTGATTCTCCAGGCAAATGCGAACGAAGGGAACAAAGCCCAGTGCTGAGCGAAACGGGAAGAACCGTCATAACGGACAGTTGCCGTGAGGAGGTATTTGTCCTTGAAAGAATAATTGGCACGGCCGAAGAAAGAGACAAGGTAGTTTTCCGTCCGATAAGTATGATCGTATGCGTTATACTTGTCGCCGGGCGTACCCGTGGTGGCCGTTTCGGGATACGTTCCCCAGTTCTGCGTGAAAACCTCACGCCAGAAGTGCTGCCACTCATAGCCAGCCATGATATCAAAGTGATGATTTTCATTGAAATCTTTGATATATTGGGCATAGGCGGTAAGGGAAGAATTCCTTTTGTTAACGCGTTCCCATCCTTCGTAGCCATAATAAATGCTTGTGGGATTGGCGCGCGATCCAAGCGTGGTCTGCTTGCCGCTCGACAAGTCACCGCCCAAATTAAGGTGCAGGTGCAGATCTTCGAAACCATGAACCTTGTAGTCGGCTTCGATACTTCCAATAAAAGCTTTGGAGAAAGCCTTGTCACTATAGAGAGCGGGATCCAGTTCGGCAACCGGGTTGGCCGGAGAATTCCGTTCCCAGGTCGTCGGCCAGTGAGGATCCTTGTATTCACCGTTGGCCCGCCACTGGAAATAGCCGCCAAAGTTGGCTGCGTCCGGCGAGGTCTTGTCATAAATGGGCTGCGTGGGATCCATGCGGACGGCGTCACCGATGACACGGCCATTGGCATAGGAGCTCCAGGCAAGCATGGTCTTACCACTGACGTTAATCGTCAGATGCTTGTTCAGCAGGGTGGGGTTGAGATTGACAGAGCCTGTGAGGCGTTTGAAGTCACTGGTTTTCAAAATACCCTGATCTCCCGTGTAACCGACGGAAACACGGTAAGGGAGGGCTTTCACGGAACCCGTGACGGTCACATTGTGATCATGTCCGAGAGCTGTGCGGTAAATCTCTTTCTGCCAATCGGTATTGGCGTTCCCCATGGCAAGAACAGCCGGATCGTCCGGAGAGAAAAGACTGTTGATGAGGGCACGATATTCATCGCCGTTCAAAACGTCAACCCCTTTCTTACGTGTCGAAACCGTCATTGTTCCGGCATAGGTCACTTTCGGCGCCTGATTGGCACTACCCTTCTTGGTCGTGATGATGATGACACCGTTGGAACCGCGGGAACCATAAATAGCCGTAGCCGAGGCGTCTTTCAAGACGTTGAAACTTTCAATATCCGCCGGGTTCACCAACGACAAGGCATTGGAAAGACCCTTGACACCATTGTTGTCAAGAGCCAGACCGTCGATGACAATCAACGGGTTGTTCGAGGCATTCAGCGAAGAGCCTCCACGAATGCGGATATTGGAGCCGCCACCCGGAGCACCGCCATCGGAAGTGACGGTAACACCTGCCACTTTACCGGCGAGCAAGTCCTGGGGATTGACCACGACGCCCTTGTTCTTGGTGTCGGGTTTGATGGCGGTCACGGAACCGGTCAGGTCGCTCTTCTTGACGGTACCGTAACCGATGACGACCACCTCGTCAAGAAACTCCTGATCATCTTCCAGGACGATGCGGGCGGCTTGTCCGGCCTCGACCGTCACGGTCTTCAGACCCAGGAAGCTGATCTCGATAAGCGTGCTGGCGGAGGGAACCGTAAGCGTCCACTGCCCGTCGATGTCCGTCTGCACGCCGTTGCTGGTACCCACCTGGATAACAGCAGCCCCGATCACCGGTCCGAACTTGTCTTCCACCACGCCTTTGGCCGTGTATTGGGCAAAGGCGGTGAACGAGGTCAGGGCCAGGATCGAGAGCAGAGTTAGAATCTTCTTCATAGAAACTGCTTTTGTTAAACTTTAAGTATGACTTTATCTGTTTGTATTCTCACGGATGGCCAGCACGCTCGCGGCACCGCAGAGCAGCAGGATGCCCGCGATGGCCAGCATCCCGGCCTGGGAGCCGCCCACGGCGCTGAGGACCAGGCCGCCAAGGGCCGCGGCAATGATCTGCGGCAGGCAGATGGTGCAGTTGAACAGGCCGAGGTATTCACCCATGTGCGAGCTGCCCTTGAGCGCATTGGTCAGGATCGAGAACGGCAGGGCGAGCATGGCGGCCCAGGCGAAACCGATCAGGAAATACGAGATGAAGAGCAGGTATTTGTCGTGCAGGAAGCAGGCCGAGATGAAACCGACGGCGCCGATCACCAGCGAGGTGATGTAGGCGGCCCGGTTCGACTTGAATTTCGGGATGAAGAGCGCCCAGCAGAGCGAGCCCACGGCCTGGACGGCGAAGAGCACGCCCACCCAGTTGCCGGCCGTCTGGTAGCCTTCCGAGGTCACGTCGGTGGTTCCCCAGACATTCTGCGCGATGGCACCGTTGGTATAGGTCCACATAAACAGGAAGGCGGCCCAGCAGAAGAACTGCACCAGACCGACCGTCCAGAACGCCTTCGGGGCCTGGGCCAGCAGCTTGATGAACCCTTCCTTCTTGCCTTCCTGCTGCGCCTGGAGGTCGAAGCCGTGGAATTCGGCATACTCCTTCGGATTCATTTCCTTTACTTTCATAAAGGTATAGAGGACGCAGAGGATCAGGATGGCGGCGCCGCAGTAGAAGCTCCAGATCACCGAATCGGGAATCACGCCCTTGGGCGCGGTATTGGCGATGCCAATCCAGGTGAAGAAAATCGGGAAGAGGTAGCCCACCAGCGAGCCGGCGTTGCACAGGAAGCTCTGGATGGAGTAGGCCTGCGTCTTCTGCTGCTCGTTGACCATGTCGCCCACCATCATCTTGAAGGGCTGCATCGCCACGTTGATGGAGGTGTCCAGGAAGATGAGCGAGAAGAGGCCGAACCACATCGCGCCGTTCAGGCCCAGGAAGAGACGCTGGCTGAAATTGAGGCTGCCCGCATTGGGCAGGAAGACCATCACCAGCACGGCGACGATGGCGCCCACGAGCAGATACGGCTTGCGGCGGCCCATCCGGCACCAGGTACGGTCGGACCATTTCCCGATCAGGGGCTGGACAATCATTCCCATCAGCGGCGGGAGGATCCAGAAAAAGCTCAGCTGGTGCGGGTCCGCGCCCAGCGTGGCGAAAATGCGGCTGATGTTGGCGCTCTGCAGCGCATACGCGATCTGAACCCCGAAGAAACCGAAGCTCAGATTGAACATCTGCCAAAATGTAAGATTTCGCTTATCCATACTCATAATCAAAGGGTATTGACCCAAAATAAACTGCCAAATGTAAACATTTTTTACTATCAATGAAACTTTTTGCACGCAATTGCTTTTTTTTCACTATTTTTATAGGATGAAAAAGACCTTACTCCTCACCGCCATTCTCGTGCTCCTGGCCCCCGTGGCAGGCGCCCAGACCACGAAAAACATTCCCGCGCGCACTCCTGTCCTTTCGCAGGAGGAAATCATCGCCAATATTGAAAGAACCATCGAACAGGTCCGCGCCGACTGGAAGATTCCCGGCATGGGCGTGTCCCTCTACAAGGACGGCAAAGTCATCCTGTCGAAAGGCTATGGCGTCAAGAATCTCGAGACCGGCGCACCCGTGGACGAGCACACGCTCTTCCAGATCGGTTCCGTGTCCAAATCCTTCACGGCGGCCGTGCTGGCGCAGCTGGTAGATGAAGGGCTGCTCAGCTGGGACGACCGCGTCAAGCAGCATCTCCCCGATTTTGAGATGTACGATCCCTGGGTGAGCGAAAACCTCCAGGTGAAAGACCTGACCTCGCACCGGACCGGCCTGCGCGACGACATCGGCACCTACCTGGGCAACCTGGGCTACGACCGCGACGACATCTACCACATGCTGAAGCTCATGCCGCCCGCCTACACCTTCCGCGGCGACTACCAATATAATAACATCACCTTCATCCCCGCCGCGATGATCATCGAGAAGCTCACCGGCAAGAGCTGGGAAGAGAACGTGCGCGAGCGCATCTTCAAGCCGCTCGGGATGGACGAATCGACCCTCAACGGCGAAGGCTTCGGCCCCGCGCTCGCCGACGGAAGGGCCGCCCTCCCCTACACCTTCGAGCGCAAAGGCCGCGAAATGAACATCTGGCCGATGTACGGCGACGAGCAGGCCCTCTGGTGGCTGACCGTCATCGGCCCGGCCGGCAGCCTGTGCAGCACGCCGACCGACCTGATCAAATGGGCCGTCTTCCACATGAACAACGGCAAGGTCGGCGACAAGCAGGTCATCTCCGAAAAACAGATGAACTTCCTGCACCGCGGCGTGACCATCACCTCGCAGACGCCCGACAAGACCAATCTCTACGGACACTGCTGGTTCATCGAGCAGACCCGCAAGGGACGCCTCTATTTCCATACCGGCACCACCTGGGGCATGACCACCATCTGCGCCTTCGTCCCCGAAATGGATTTCGCCATGACCATCCAGGTCAACAGCGAGGCGCCCTCCGAGGCACGCCACGCCATCCTGCGCCGGGCCATCGACCTGTTCCTGGGCTATGCGGACTACGACTACGAGGCCGATTACATCAAAGACTGGTATGCGACAGCCGACCGCCGGGCCACGGCCGAAGAGAAGGCGGCAGCCGAACGCGTAGAGAAACCCGCGCCGGCCTGGTCCCGCATCCAGGGCCACTATACCCCGCAGCATGCGGTGCTGGGCGACATCGACATCCTGATCGAAGACGGCCGCCTCTGCATCAAGATGCACAACAAGAAAGCCTGGCTGCGCGAACTCAAGCACGTCAACGGCAATGTCTTCAACTTCCGGGCGGACGGCGCCGGCTTCGACGTGACCTTCCATTTCGACAATCCGGACGAATGGGGCTCGCTCTCCAAGGGCCTGTCCATCACGGTCGGATCGGGAGAAGATTTTGCAAATTGGGACAGAAAATTATAATTTTGACCCCTGATTATGAAACGTAATATCCTGCTGGCGCTTGTGCTGCTGGGAGCAGCGCTCGGCCTTTCCGCCAAAACCCCGGTCATCGGCATTTCCGCCTATAGCGAAAGCGGCCAGTGCCGGGTCAATATGACTTATGTCAATTCCGTCCGGATGGCCGGCGGAGTCCCGCTGGTGATTCCCGTCACGGGCGACATGGACCAGATCGACGCCGTCCTGGAAGCCGTCGACGGCATCCTGATGACCGGCGGCGAAGATTTCGACCCGCTCAAATGGTTCGGTGAGGAGCCGGTCCGCGGGCTGGGCGAAGTCGTGCCCGAACGCGACGACTACGACGTGAAACTGGTCCGCGCGGCCGTGGCCAAGGGCATTCCCGTGCTGGGCATCTGCCGCGGCGAACAGCTGCTGGCCGTGGCCTTCGGCGGTTCGCTCTGGCAGGACATCCCCTCGCAGATTCCTTCGAGTTACGTCAAGCATCGCCAGAGCCCGACCACCGGTACGGTCGGAACCCATTCGATCAGCATCGAGAAAGGTTCCCTGCTGGCGAAAATCCTCGGCAAGGAAAAAGCCGTGGTCAATACGTTCCACCACCAGGCCATCAAGGATGTGCCCAAGGGACTCAAGGTCGTGGCCACCTCCGCCGACGGCATCATCGAGGCCGTCGAGCGCAGCGGAAAGCTGGCCGGCTTCGCGGATGGCGGAGCCATGATCCTCGGCTTACAGTTCCACCCCGAAGTCATCACCAACGGCGGCAATCCCGAATTTCTGCCCATTTTCAAGAAGCTGGTCGAAGAGGCCGGCAAATAGCTTTGCATGAAACACTTCCTGCTTAAGGCGTCCGGCATCCTGCTGGCTGCCTCGGTCATCGGGTGCGCAGATCCCACCTATGACATCGACAAACTCGACACCGCCGCCCACTTCGGAAGCGGCGACATCAACCTGCCGCTGGGCAGCACCGACAAGATCACCGTGGGCGAGCTGATCGGCGATGAATTCGACGAGTGGATCAGCAAGAATTCGAACGGCACCTATTCCATCTCCTACGGCTCCGACCCGTACGACCTGTCGTTCGCCGTACCGCAGGACATCGACCGTTCCCTGGGCCTGAAGCGCTACAAAGGCAGGTATATCGATATTGAATATCCCGCATTCAGCAAGCCCTCCGGCATCAAATTCGACGAAAACGGCGTGGCGGACCTTTCCAGCCGCATTGCCGCCTCACGCAAGATTGCCGAACGCGGTTTCCGGCTCCCGTTCACCATCGAGAAGATGCCGGCCCAGCTGGAAGGACTCTCCTCCGTCCTGCTGACCGACGACTCCCAGGTCAAGATCACGTTCAGCATCCCCGACTGCCTGCTCACCGAAGGGACCGTCACGCCGGACATCCGTTTCGACCTGCATGAGCTGTTCGAAGTCGCGGGTTATCCCGACGGCGTCGTCACCTTCAACGACCTGAAACTCAACAGCAGCAACGGATACAGCGCCTCGAAGGTCCTCAACCTGAAGAAAATCGTCATCAATCCCGACAATTTCAACCGGGCCAAACGCACGCTCGACATCAACGCGCATATCGGTTTCTCCGGCAATATCCTCGTCGACAAGCCCAAGACGACGAAGGCCCGCTACCAGGAGACCGGCAGCTCCAACCCGCTGGTCATCCGCGTCCAGCTGGTCAATCTCCTGTGCAAAGGGGTCGAGGGGCAGTTCACCTATGGGGTGGACAGCATCCGATCCCGCCTGAAGCTGACCAAGGTCGCCCAAAAGTTCGGCGGCGACGACACGCCCGTGACCTTCACCTCCCCGGAACTGCACCTTACTTATAGCAGCAATTTCAGCGTTCCCACCCGCGCCGTGGCCACATTCGTGGCCCAGCGTGACGGCCAGACCACCGCCCAGGTGAAGAACGTGCCTTTCGACCTGCCCGTTTCCACCAACGGCGCCACGGTCAAACGGGTTTACCGCTTCTGCAGCAACGGGAAAAGTGCCGGCGGAGCGGTCGGTGTCAAAGCCAACATCCCCTCGCTGTTCAAGCCGTTCCCCGACATCATCTATGTCTATCTGGACATTGCCACGGACAATACGAAAACCGGCATCGTGGAGCTGGACAAGGAATACGACCTCCAGGTTGCGCTTGATATCAGCAGCCCGCTGGGGTACGGGCCGGGGCTGAAGCTCGAATACAGCGACTCGTTCCCGCTGCCGACTGTTTTCGGTGACATCCTCAAAGAGAACCGGCTCAAACTGGTCGGAGACATCACCAACACCTCGCCGCTCAAACTCGGTCTCGATTTCGTGATGACCGACGAAGCCGGCAATCAACTCACGCAGCCCGTCTCCCAGGAAATCGCCGCAGGCGGGACAACTCCCGTCGAGATCGATTTCGGCGGCGCCATGGGCGCTTCGGCCAAGTCCATCGCCAAAGGCGTCCTGATCCTCAACGCGAAACCGGCCAGCAGCGGAAAAGCCATCAATGCAAACGATTACATCCAGGCCGATCTGAAAATCCAGGTGCCCGACGGATTCTATTTCTCTTTCTAAACCGAACGCTCCATGAAAAGACATATCCTTTCCCTCGCCGTCCTGCTGCTTGCCTGTACGCTTGTTTCCGCCCAGTCGCTGCGCGGGAGTTATTTCTTCGAGACCTCGCCACAGCGCGGCAAGATGAATGCCGCCTTTGCGCCGCAGGTCAACTACGTTTCCGTGCCGCTGCTCGGCACCGTCGGCGTTGAAACCTGGAGCAATGTCGGACTCGGCCATTTCGCATTTCCGGCCGGCGGAAGCCTCCAGACCTTCATGCATCCGGACGTATCGGCCGACAGCTTCCTTTCCGGTCTTCCGGACGGAGATCCCTATCTGAAAGAGCGGCTTGAAATGGACCTGCTCGGCGGCGGGTTCCGGCTCGGGGCGAACGGCTTCGTCAGCATCGGCGTATCCGTCCTCGAGGACGGCTCCGCCCTTGTGCCCAAGGAATTTCTCCGATTCGCCAAACTGGGCGAAAACGGGAGCTACCCGGGGCCGCAGGTTTCCGGCCGCATCTACGGGGCGCTGTCCCTCGGCTACAGCCACGACCTCGGGGATCTGGTGGAAGGCCTTCGCGTGGGCGGCCGCGTCAAACTGCTTTCCGGCCTCTACGCCGGCGACATCGACCTGCGGAAGATCGAGATCGGAATCGATGCAGAGCAGGTCAGCGCCGCCACGGAGGGCGAAGGCCACCTGGCGGGCATCGCCTGGAAAGACAGCCACTTACGTGCGGATGACATCGCTCTGCGCGGCTTCGCGGTGGCCGTCGATCTGGGCGTCGAATACCGGCTCAGGCTCGATGGCTTCATCAATGGCGTCAACCTGTCGGCTTCTGTCAACGACTTGGGCACGGCGCTGCGTTTCAACAAAGGCGTCTCCACGCTCACGACCGGTGCGACGGCCTCCTTCACGGGGCTGCAAGGCATCAGCACCAACTACGACTTCAAGGAGAACCTCCAGCGGGTCATCGACGATTTCAGCCGGCTGACCGACATCAGCAGCGCACCCGCCGACAGCTATGAGAGCCCTGTCAGGCCCAGCTTCTATGCGGGCGTTGAAGTTCCGTTCCTAAACGAGATGATAAGCGTCGGTGCGCTGTATTACCGGACCGCCGGCTTCAACCACCTGATGGCTTCCCTCAACCTCTCTCCCCTCTACTGGCTGAACCTGAGCGTCAACGGTACCTTCCTCGGCCCGGTGAACAGCTATGGATGCTATGCCGAGATCATTCCGAAGAACGGGCTGGGCCTGTTTTTCGGGCTGAACGCCGCTTCCCTCAAGACCAGCAGACACCATATACCCATCAACAACTTTAGCGAAAGTGCCTGCCTGGGCCTGAATGTCGTCTTCGGCGGGAAGTAAATCTCTTATGAAACGAATCCTTCTGACGTTGCTGCCGTTGCTCTGCGCAACGGCGGGCTTCGCCTGCACCAACCTGATCGTCGGCAAAGACGCCTCCGTTGACGGATCGGTCATCTGCACCTACAACTGCGACGGCTTCGGCTTTGCCGGGTCGCTGCGCAGCACGCCGGCCGGCCGCCATGCGCCCGGCGAGAAAATCGCCATCCGCAGCTGGGGCCGGGGTCCGGTCCGCGGCTATGTGGACCAGGTTGAATATACCTATAATGTTATCGGCTACATCAACGAGAAACAGGTCAGCATCGTCGAGACAACCTTCGGTGGCCGGGAAGAGCTGCAGAACCCGGAAGGGATCCTGGACTACGACTCGATGATCCATCTGGCCCTGGAGCGCTCGGCCTCCGCCCGGGAAGCCATCCGGGTGATGGCCGGCCTGCTGGCCGAGTACGGTTACAATGCCACGGGCGAGAGTCTCTCGGTCTGCGACAAGAACGAGGCCTGGATCTTCGAATTCATCGGCAAGGGACCGGGCCGGAAGGGCGCCGTCTGGGTGGCCGTCCGCATCCCGGACGACTGCATCAGCGCCCACGCCAACATCTGCCGCATCCGCCAGTTCCCGCAGGCCCGCAAGATCGACAAGAAGCTGGGCTTCTACGAAGTGGAAGGCCAGTCGATGTATGCGGCCGACGCCATCTCCTTCGCCCGGGAAATGGGTTACTTCTCCGGCCGGGACGAAGATTTCAGTTTCCGCGACGCCTATTGCCCGATCTCGTTCGAGAAGGTCCGCTATGCCGACGCGCGCGTATGGAGTTTCTTCCGGCACCACAGCGATCCGGCCGAGATGGACAAGTATCTGCCCTACATCAACGGCGATTTCGCGACCTGCGACCATCTGCCGCTCTGGATCAAGCCGGTCCGGAAGGTATCGGTCCGCGACATCATGAACGACATGCGCGACCACTACGAGGGTACGCCGCTCGACATGACCGCCGACATCAGCGCCGGTCCCTGGAGTTCCCCCTACCGTCCGCTCCCGATGAGCTGGGAGAGCGAAGACGGGACGAAGTATTTCCGCGAAAGGGCCATCGGTACGCAGCAGAGCGGCTTCACGCTGGTTTCACACCTGCGCGGCTGGCTGCCCGACGCCGTGGGCGGGGTGATGTATTTCAACTGCGACGATGCCAGCATGGTCGCCTACGTTCCGGTCTATTGCTGCGTCAACGACGTTCCGGCGCCTTTCCGTCCGGAAAACAACATCAGCAATACGTTCAGCGAGAAGAGCGCCTTCTGGATGAACAATTTCGTGGCCAACATGGTCTATCCCCGCTACAGCGCGATGATCGGCGACCTGCGGGAAGCGCAGCAGTCGCTGGAGGATTTCTACGCATCCGAGCAGGATGCGGTCGCAGAGGCGGTCGCGGAGCTGACGCCGCGCGAAACGGTGGCCTACCTGACGCAGAAGACGGCTTCTTACGCGGAAATGATGATGCAGCGCTGGGATGTGCTGGCCCGCCTGCTGATCGTCAAGCACAACGACCAGATCATGAAACCGTCGAAAGACGGCCGCGTCATCCCCGGCCGCTACACGGAACCCGGCTACGACCGTTCGTTCTACGAGGCCATCGGCCGTGACACCGGCGAGCGCTACAAGTCCAAAACCGGCAACGCCAAAGACCTCAACCGCCTCAACGACGTCCTCTGATTCCTGCTGGCCGCCGACCCTCGCTTGCGTCATATCCGGCCCGAGCATAGGCAGCCGGCCATCTTCTGCGTCATACCCGGCTCCGACCGGGCATCTCGTTGGCCATCCGGGCTCCATTGCTCTGTTTTTTCGTTCCGCTTGCAGAAAAATGCTCGCGGCCCGAAAAACCACCCGCAACTGCGCTCTTACACCATCGGCTACAGGCCATCGTCCGCATCCCGCCCGGCTCCGACCATTAGCGGGTCGGCCATCGCGTGCCGCCTGACCGGCCTGACCGGACAGCTTGGACCTCCCGGCCATAAAATCCCAGCGGTTTTATGGCCAAAGGTCGTTTTCACCGGGGGTCAGCCATAATAAAGGCCGATTTTTCTGGCCGGGGCTTTATGACTTCTTACGCATCGGGAACATCGCATCCAGCGTTTCGACTGGAAGTTTCAACAGCCGGGCGATTTTAGCGTTGTCGGCGTTGTACTCGAAATGGAGTGTGCGGGCCAACTCCATCTTTTCGCTCCAGCCTAACAGATGAACCTTATGGACGTTGTAGTTTTCCTTGCAGTATTGCCTGATGATATCCAGCAGTTCATCATCGGTATAGAAAACCCTGTCTCCCAGCATAGCCGCAATGTCCCGGTAGGCCTCGATATTCTTCGAAAGCTTGTGAAAGTAGTGACGGGCATCCCGGAACACGCCTTCACCGATGTCCAGCCGGCAATAGTTCATCGGGGAAAAGAATCCGTCAACAATCGTAAATGTATCCGGGTAGTCGATTTGCTTCGAGTGAACGAACTTTCTCTTGTTCAGGATGCTCAAGTCGCCGAACTTGCCTTGTTGCCGTTCTTTGGCAATCGGGAGGAAATAGTAGCTGTTCGCTCCGAAAGGATAACTGAACGGCGTCTGATCCGGATCCACTACGAAATTGTTGCGGTTCGTATAAGCGATCTGGTTGCGCAACGACTCCAGATTATCGATGGGAATCGGTTCTCCACAATCAAACGCAGACAGGTTGACGACAAGTCCGTTGGAAGAAAGGTAACGGCAGAGCCGCTTTTTGAACAATGCGAAGAATTCCAACACCTGTTCCCGTGTACCACAGATGACAAAATGGACGTGATTGTTCATCAACACAAAGGTGATGATCCGGATACCCGGGCAATCATTGGCACACATCGCCACCAGCGTCATCGCATAGACGAAGTCTTTCCTGTCATTGAAAATGACGGGCTGCTTTTCGCCCGGCGTACACAGATGCCACACGCCTCCATATTTTTTCAACGTCCATTCGAAAACCCGCCTGCACCGCTCCTCCTTCTCGAAATAAGAATGTTCCTTAGCCATAATCTTTTTCACATAAATCTCCAACGCCACCGTGGCTATGGATAGCACAAAGTTAATACACG